>Ga0209780_1001541_pt1 | contig 15344 bp, 11 predicted proteins | sample WorMetexBAHAMAS2_FD_187384 | JGI IMG/M metagenome (GOLD analysis project Ga0209780, IMG submission 187384) | Marine gutless worms symbiont microbial communities from Max Planck institute for Marine Microbiology, Germany - Inanidrilus exumae... | ecosystem: Host-associated > Annelida > Digestive... | reverse complement strand
GCCCGTGCCACTCAAACCCATAGGTTCTGTTCCAGAACCAGTGTCGGACAAAATGGTGAATGGCAGATTCACCTGAAAAGTGGGCATAAATGAGAGATCGTGGTGGTCGTGGTCGTGGTCGTGGTCGTGGTCATGATCGTGGTGGTGGTGGTGGTGATCGTGATCGTGGTGATGGTGGTGGTGATCGTGGTGGTGGTGGTGGTGGAGTGTGGTGCGTTGCGGTGTGGTGTGGTATTGTGCTTACTGTCAATGTAACATATAAGCTTGGATCTCATCACTTTATCTGCTTTGCTGTTTCATCGACTACTTCCCCTTCCTTTATTTCCCCAGTTCATCCCACTGTCCCTGTTTCCTAATCCTTCTGTCATTCCTTTCTTACTTTGCTCCAGAGAAATTGGACATTGTACAAGGCAAACCTGGGACAGCTGCTGCCTTGTAAGCAGATATTTCTTTTCCTGTGCTGACATCACTTAGCTACTTGAATGCCTTCCAGTTTAATGTGTTCTTTAAAGAAGTTTCTGACACTAATATCACAAACCTCATACTCTTTTCATATTTTTCATATAGTGGGTGGTATTTTAGTATCAGCAGTGTGTTGGTAGTTGAGGCGCATGCTATAGACCAGTTTGTTGAGATGTATGGATTGGAGTTAGTAGCATGTGAGAAATTCTGCTGTAGGTACATATGTGGACAGCATGGTATAGTTACGCTGGAGAAACAGTGGCAGAGTCGTACAACACCTTTCGCATATCAGACCATTGTAAAAGTCAGTATCTTTTCACATTAGTTGTCATATTAATCACAGTGTTAAGAAATTTGTAGGTAATGTATGCACTTGCTCGGCAGAAAGATTCTTTCAAACAGTCTTCTTGCGAGATTATCCTCACAAAGTCTAAGTTAAGAAGACACGTTTGTACACTTAGTGTTCTTTGCACTGTTTACTGTTAGTAGTATATTAATCACTTTCCATTCTGTTAGCATGATGTGCTATGAATCATTGAGCACCAACCAATGAAACTGCTGCAAACATTTTGTGTAGTAGTTTTTTTGCTTCGAATGCTGGATTTCTTGCAATGATTGTAAATGTATTACGTTTGTGGAAATGTTAAATGTGTGCTGTGTAGGACATCGCAATGCAGGATCCACATTTCACGCAGTTCAAGACATTAGATCAGCTGTTTCAGAAGACGACAACGGTGTTCTGCTTAGGAAAACCACATTACGGTGCAGCTGGAGAGGTATGAACATGGGGCCGTATGTAATGAGTGCAGTAACTGAGCTTTATCTGTGCCACTTAAACTCCAATCAACCATCTGTGCCACTTAGGAACAGCCGGAGAGCTGGTGTTAAACCGGCAGCACGTTTCCCATGGAAGTTGGTGGAAGTCCTGCTGATAATTTGACCTGGTTTGAGAGTTGGTGACTTGCTTTTTTGAGGTTAACATATCGCTGACCGTCCTTCACTGGGTAGGGATGGCTCTCCACCCCTGAACTTTTGTCTCTGATATAGCCATATTTGTGCTGAAAGGGGACATTAAACTCCCAACTAAATAACTTCGTTCCATGCTTTGAAACTGTTGGTTGGGCAACATATGGGGCTATTAACTAATCTGACACGTTACTGATTAATAGTTTTTTTTTACGTGAAACAGTAAAATCAAATTTTTGTAAATTAGGTGTGGAAGACAGTTCTTTGCCGTAAAATAATTCGAAGTGATGATTTTGTAGTAATCTGTAGGTTGAAATTACGTTACGTTTGCTGTCAGGTGTTAGACGTTGATGTGGAAGAAGGTCGTGTTCGTGCAAACTTCCAGCTTCCACTGGAACCATCGCTGAATGGCATCATTCGGCAGCATGAGGTTGACAATAATTATCTTGTCTGTCTCACAGTGTTCTGCCACTTGTATCGCAGCCGAAATGTTTGTAGCTTAACGATGATATGCAATGATTTTTTGGTTGTTAAAGTAAATTGCCCATAGTATGTCTTTAATATGAGCAAATCTATTTGGATATTAAGGAACATCAAAGAATTAGGAAATTTTACAAAAAATGCAAGAAAGTGATTTGTTTACTATTGCAAGTGATGACGTCATACCAGGGAAACGAACAAGGGAACAGGCTATTGGAGTGTTGAGTGAGACATTACACAACATATAGGCTTAATGACGTAGAAATAGGTTCTTAAAACATAAAATGGTATAATAAATAACTTCTTATCTAATCGCAAACGCATAACAACGCAAACGAAACAAGCGTATCCTGGCATGACGTCACACATGGCGGAAACAGCCAAAGAATAACTATACCAAAAAGACCAATAAACTTGTACTTTTTTAGCATTTTACGGCATAATTTATGAAAATTTGTTACACATACGGTTTTATATTGCAGTAAGCAGCTAGAAACTACTTTTAATTAATTTGGTAAAAAAAATCTTTGCATATCATCTTTAACATGAACACGACACAGTAGCCTGCATTTTCGTATGAGTCGATCGGTTAGTCGATCGTGCAGAATGCTCAGCGTTTCACAAATCTCTCTAAGTAGATCTTTCTTCTTGTCTGGAGTGGTGTTAGGTCAGTCCATGACGTCTAGATAACAAGTGGCTAACCAGTGATGCTAATGCACACGAGCAGTTTTTATTACGCTGATTTGCAGCAATAGCTAGATGCGGCCTACTGTTACAGATAAGTAGCAGGTTTTGTCTGTGTTTCTGTCTTTTTGTCTTTTGGTCACATTTGTGAAACCTGCAAAAATGGCTGAACCGATCGAGATGCTGATTGGAGGGTAAACTTGTGTGGTCCCAAGGAACCATGTATTTGATGGGAGGTGTAGATGCCTCCATGGGAACGGACAACTTTGGGGAATTGTCTGGGCCATTGAAAAGCATTGAGTGTCTTAGCTGCAGTGTCGTACTTAGCAAAATGGATTATTTCTTCAGTTGTTAACAACAGCGTGCAGGAGAAGTGGTCATTTTGTCTTCAATAACAGTGCAGCAAAATGGATCATTCAGTCATGAGTAATGGCAATGAGTGAAAGGGATCATTCAATCCGCAATAACAGCTCGACATATCCTGTGGTCTTTCTTCAAACTTCTTCGACCACTTGCTTAATTTCCCTTTTTTGCGGACTTACTCCAGGTATGCTGAGTCACTGTAAGAGAACATCTGAGGTTAATTTGAGCAGTTTTCTGCAGGCCCGATGACCTTGCTGTTGCCGGACCAGCGATGTCAAAGCACTGAAGTGAATGCTAAGCAATTAAGCTAACTTGAGACAGTCACCGACTGGCCCTTAACTATCAATTTACTGCTGCAGGAAGGCACGCCACACCATTTATTCCATTCGTCTGACACCAGTACCCAGTATTCATAGCATTGAAGAGATGTTATATAATATCGGCTTGTCGACTTAATTGATCGAGTTAAGCTTTTACGTCCCTCTTGACACAGAATACATGTAGGTCATTTCTGATACATTTATTTTATCTAGTCTCGGCTTGCTACTGAAGAAATTAAACCCAACACAACAAAAAGGAGGCAACACAGGAATAAACTGATCTGAGCTAACAGAAAAAACGCATAAGTGGTAAACCTAAACAAACACAATAAGGACATCTAAACCTAAACCAACATGCAAAAAATAGCAACTGTTCACGTGTGTGCGTATCATTGTCCACTAATGTCGTACACAATACAGCACAGAACAGTTCTGATAATTTTTCGTCATAACCTCCAGACAATCATCAAAGCTCAGATGCTGTCTGTTGGAGGGAGAGGGATTCAGGTCTGTCACGAACATCGTTATTGGTAAGCTAAAGTGGTGTTTTTAAGGCGTACCAGAACCTAACAGGGCGTGGCTGTTAGGCAACCGCCACGCCCCCTACTTTTCTTATATGGAATAATTTATGTGACCTGGTATACCAGCGGCCTTCCAGAAGCTACCGGAGTCAGACTGCGGTTGCCTAACAGCCACGCCCTGTTAGGTTCTGGTAGGCGTTAAAAAACACCACTTAAGTCCTGTTAATGCTTTTGACAGTTGGTCAGTCTTGCACAGTTGTGAAATTCTAGTGTTAATTCCCATGGTGTGTGTGTGTGTTGTAGCGCAGCCAGCCTCGCTACTATGCTGGCTACAGTCTGGCACAGCGACTCGGCATTAGTTCTCACATCCTGTCACGTATCACAGGCACTGTCTACATACTGCGGGGTACCACTGAGAATGCACCGAAGCTGAATGCTGGACTAAACCTCAAGTTTAACAAATCTAACAAAGAAGTATGTTGTCACCGTACATACAGTGTGTCTCAAAAAACAATACACTTGACTTTTAATCATAACTTCGGCAAATGTAGACCGATTTTCAAAATTTTTTCACTGACAGATTCCAAGGAAACTATATGTAACTATTGCATGGTCTTCCACCTCGCCTAAACTGTGTCGCCACACTACCTTGCGAAATTCAGAAATTTAATATAATGGCTGAACTTTGAACTCATACCGTCAAAATTGATCAGTTTTACTTGAAACTTTACAAATATTAGCAATATTTGTATGATAAATGCTATGAAAGTATCACGGTGATGATTTACTTAATTTTTATGCATTACATGAACCATAGACTGCAGATAATATAAGAACATTCAAAATATGATTTGATGACAAAATACGTGAAGTTTACGCAACATACAAGTTCATCATTGTCCGAAGGTGACAGTAGTGTTTGTAACTAAAACCTACTGCAGTCCACCTACCTGACAAATATTCCTAACATTAAAGCAAAAAGCATTGAAATCGTGTTGAAAATGTCCATATCTGGTACAGACACAAAGCTCGCAGATGTTTACGCTATTCACTGATGATACCAGCGTCATCAATGACTGTCTGCTGCAGCCAATGTTACACGTCAATCATCCACTGCTTCAATTCACTGACATCATGGGTTCATTGGTTCTCTTCTGAGCACTGCTGCATTGTTTTGCAGATTTTATAGTCATGGGATTCAGACCTGAGCTATTTATGCGGCCTCACATCTAGCAAGATGAATTATGAGGTCTCACATGCAAGAAGCCATTGAAATCGGCAGCAGTTGTGATTTTTAGGTTTCACAGGTAGTGTAGCAACGTAGTTTAGGTGAGGTGGAAGACACTGCAATAGTTACATAGAGAGTTTTTGGGGGAATTTGTGGGTGAAAGAATTTTGAAAATCGGTCTGTTTATTGATTCTGTTTTGGTCACACTGTTTGATCCGAATGGCAAAAATATGGACATTCTGTTCAAAGTGCTGTTTAGCATTGACCATCCAATCAACCTATTGTAAAGCAGTTTGTTAGAAATAATAGTATTCCAGAGATTGGTGGAAGTGCCAAATTCGGTCACATCAGCAGAAGTGACCATGGCGAGGCACGTGGCGTACTAAGCCATTTGAAATAAAACAGTAATAAAGCTGTAATATTAGAAGTGAAAGTTTCAAAGAAATTAAAACCAAAAATATGTAATTTTTGTGGCGGAAGGTAGTTTGATGAGGAGACAGTTGCAGTATTGGTGCTGGTTGGCATGCTATGCACTGGTAAATTGACAAGTAAAACTCGACTAAGGTAAGTAAGTTTGTAGAATGGGTGAGAGCAACGGCAGCCAAGCCATAGAAAATGCTTTGTGAGTCCCAGAGATTGAGACCTTTTGTGGAACAGCTTAATTCTGAGTACCAGTAACTCTGGAAACATAGGTCAATTAAACAAAAATGTAAATAGTGGTAGCAACAGCAGCAGCAACTGTGATGAACTATTAAAAGCTTTGGAATATCAAGCAGCCATGACTGTGTACTGTTGGCTGTACTGGTGCGTTCCAGGTACCGGGCTATACTCGCCGAATGGAGCGCGAGTGGAGCTACTCGGAGAAAGTGCAGAAGATGCTGTCGGACTACATGGCAAAGTGTGTAGTACGAAGTAGCCGATAGTACCGAGTAGCTGCCGAGTAGCTGCCTTGTTGTTTTTAGCACTTTCCTTGTTGGGTAGGGATGTACCAAATTGTAAATTTTACTATCCAGCCAGAACCAGATAGCTGCATGACAACTTTATGTCGCACACATTACACACCGCCGCCGTGCAATTTGCCGGATCAATGGCAAAATGTTCCCAAATAGTACTACTTATCTTACTAGACATTCCAATTCTTCTTTTGTAATCTTTACATAAATAAATTTTTGAATTGCATTTTGTTTATGTTTGTTTGTTTGTTTTTGTTCACTTTTGTGAAGAATGGTGGTGTACGCAGCAAAAATGGATCATTTTAGTCGTCAGTAACAGCATGCAGTGAAATGGATTATTTAATCAATCCTCCTCGGTAGTGGAATGACATGCATTGCAGCCTATCGTCAGAATTCTTTGATACCTTTTTGTCACTGATTATTGCCATTATGTGACTGTGACACGCTGATGCAGCACAGAATTACTTTTGATATCCACTAATTAATTACATAACGTGGCACATATAGCATTAATTGTTAATGTGCACAGTTGTAACAGTTGTATGTTAAGTATATATTCACTGCAAGCATAATGTCAGTACTAAATTTTTACCTTTGCATTTATACTAGCTGATTTCATACAGTACTGATTCCCTGTGACAGCCGGTTTCAAATGTTTGTCCATCCATACGTACGTGCGTATGTACGTCCGTCCATCCACAAAACATTTCTTCGGTTTTAATGAAATTTGGCGTATACGTAGAGTTCGATGAGTGATGCACGACGGTATGCAGTATGACCCAATCCAAGGTCAAGGTGAAGATCATGAGCCCTTCAAAGTTGGAAATCTGGCATCCTTTGCCATTTTCAGTGGGAGCTGGCAACTGACCACGGATTCTTAAACTAGGGCACAATATCTAAATTTGATCGGGTTGGATTTTTGAAATTCGGCCTAGTTTTTGTGTCACGTGACTTTGAAGTTTGCAGAAACGTCAGTTCTGAAGACAATTTTTAGTCCCATATTTTAGTCCTTTTTCCCGTTCTTACTTATTTAATCTTTAATTACTTTTTCATTTTTACTATTCTACCAGAATACTGCTACTTTGTTTCCAGGCCAGATGTCGTAGGAGGCGACTAAACCTGGCTTTAGTTTTTTGTCTTGTTTTATGTATTTTTAAGTTAAAGATGCCTCTCTTTTTGTCATCTTTGATTTAGTTTTGTCTTGCAGTGTGATAGTTGTCTCCTCCTGTTGTAGGCGCTCGCGTAATAATTTAAATGAGCCTCTCGATCTCTTTCCCTTTTTGGGTGACTGCTGAACAAAAAGGCAGCCAGGGTTGAGATCAATATATCGCTGGCCTTCCTTAAATTGGTGCTCTCCACCCCTGACCTTTCGTTTCTGATGTAGCCATATTTGTGCTGAAAGGGGATGTTAAACTCCAACTAACTAACTGACTGGTATATGTGTGTATTGTATGTGGATTGTGTACATGAGCGTGGATGACTGCTGGTCTGATAGGTTTCCCGAAGTGTTCGATTGCATTGTGAAAGTTGGCAGCAACAATGACTGTTTCTATGAAAACGATGTCTTTCCAAAAAACAAGTACATTTTGTCTTTTTTGCTTTGTGTTTTGTAGTGATTCTACCTTCAGTCCAGTCACTTGTCGTTAAGTGGTACAATTTGTGTAATAAATATTTGTATATGTTCAATATTGGTATTATTTGTTATGGTAAAGGAGATGTTTGAAGAACTGAAGATAAGGCTAAAAATACCAAAGTGGCACAAACACAAGGCGAAGTCTGCTGTCTACGATTGCCTTGTTTGATTTTATTTCTTACTTAAGGTAAAGTGGAAACTTGTTATAATGCAGATACAAGATGTCTTTGGGAATCTGACAGTGAAAGAATTTTGAAAAGTGGCTTACATTTGCCAAAAGTTATTGCCAAAAACGATGTACCTTCTTTATATAGGGACACAGTACATCCTGATATCAACAAGACCATCAGCTCTAAGACCAGAGCCATGAAATACGAAATCAGCATGAAACGAAACCATGAAATCAGCGCCTCTGAAGTTACGACCATATGGCACTATACAAATGTGTATATTATTATTATTATTATTATTATTATTATTATTATACCAGGCTGCGGTTGAACTTGAAAACTTCAGTGCCAGGACAGTAACTTTCACACAGTTTGTTGAAATTGAAACTGAAAGTATACGTAAAGTATACGTCGATTTGTATAGCGCATTACGCAAAGCGCCTCAAATGCGCTCACACATGGATCACACAGTTTTACCTGCAAATTACACCATGCCTGCCTTTACTCCCCAGCCGCAGAACATCACCGCCCTTTGGCTGGTACTCATTTTACTAGGGCTGTACTGAATACGGTAATTTCACTATTCGGCCAAATACTGAATATCTAGCGTCAGTATTCGGCCGAATACGGTTCGAATTCGAATAGTTTAGACACAACTGCTGACGAGAACACACATATAACATGCAGTAAAAGTGCACAAATTCTACGACTAGCAGTTTAGAACTGTAGATGTCCGCTACAAACGTTCAATGGAACACTGCAGTTTGAAAGTCAAGTCAACAGTTATCAGCTGTAATAAGCTTGAAGAAACACGAGAGTGACGAAACGTTCGTTGCAGTGTCGCAGATACCATTTATATGCAAATCTGAAATTACTTAATGGCTGGAGGACGCCTGCCGCAGCAACTGCAACACTGGCCGGGTTTCTGGGCCGTGGACTGGATGCTGGGCCCATTATCGCCCACACTGATTCGTATCAGTCCATCTGCATCGGATCCTTGCAGCCGCACCTGTGTCGTCACGCTGTGGTACAATACAATCGGCTTCATCTAACAGGGACTGTTCATTGTTGACGCACGCCCCGCTGTTTATGGTCCGCTTCTATTGCACCAGGGAGTATTTACGACCGTTTACGAGCTCAGACGAAACTTCATGATGCTGGTCAACATTAATTGCTGTGTTTCAGCGTGGCCGCGTGAGCAGTTATCAACTATCCGTATTCGGGTTCCAAATTGTGGCAGTATTTGGCCGAATACGAATAGTCCATTTGGCCCACTATTCGGTCTGGTTCGAATTCGAATTGAATATTCGGTACAGCCCTACATTTTACCGCCCCATGGAGGGTAGAAGGCTGAGTCGACCTGGGTGGTTGGTTACATACCGAAATAAAGTGCCGTCTTTGGGAGTCGAACCCAGACACGGTCACCTATTTGGATATTAAGGAACATCAAAGAATTAGGAAATTTTACAAAAAATGCAAGAAAGTGATTTGTTTACTATTGCAAGTGATGACGTCATACCAGTACTATACCAGTACTAACCGGGCTCAGCATAGGTTAACTTCGTTGATCTAGACCAACGACGTTACCACTACGCCACGCCGCCAAGGCAGTGACTGTATTTTAGCAGAGCCATGTAAATTGTTAGTATGTGGCACGGAAGTGGACTGTGCTGGTGGTTGTAGGTCTGAGCGGCTCGCTGCACTGACAAGCTTTCTGAAGACTGTGCCAAGTGCCGAAGTGGCGCCATCATCAGTTGGCTCCGTTGTTGTCGATGACTGTCTGGTGAAGCTGATCGAGGAAGAAGTGATGCGAACCAACGTGAGTGATGCTTCTGGTGCTGTCATCTGTGTTATCTTTTACCATTAGAAACATTGTTGCACCAATTTTATTTTCCGTAATTATTGCATTTATTGTAACTATCACATGGAGTTACATTTACATCACCATGATTAATAGTTGATTAACACTAGTACTCCCTACATTGTAAACAAGAAGGTTAGCTTACTTTTTAAACCGTTCTTATCCGTCATCGTAACGTTTAATTTTTAGTTTTTATTTCTCTGCTATTGTGCCCTTGCATTTTTTACTCACTTACGGCACGCTAAATTTGGCATTGATAATAATAATAATAATAATAATAATAGCTCTCACTGGTAATAATAATAATAATAATAATAGCTCTCACTGGTTGATCGCACCATATGCTGTGTCATTTGAAATCTTGTTAGATGCTGCACATCTGTACAAAAAATCCGATTTTAAAAGGTTGCAATAGGTGAGTGGCATTGCAGATCACTCAGTGTCTGTACACACCCTGTGAATGGTGATTAGTGATTAGTCCAGAAATTATTGATAAACGAATAACAATTAAGCTATTTTTGTAAGGTGTGCTTTAACTGTATGTTAATAGGTTATTTTGAGCTGAAGATGGTACAATTAAATTGCCGTAAACCCCTGATTACAGCTGAAGTAATGTTGGTTGAAATATAATGTTATGTTATGTCATCTTTCGATTACATTGCAGCATATGTGTATGATGCCTTGGCTGATGTTGGTTGCTGATGCTTATTGGGTAACAGGAGGCACGCAAAAAGAGAAAATTTCTGAAGATGCAGGTTCGACCACATCTGCTGTACCAGGTTTGGCTATTCACCAGTTATTGGGTCGCTTTATCTTTCGCTAAAACCAGAGTCTAAAACTTTAGTTTAAAACCAAACGTTTGGTCTAAAACCTAATTAATGCAAAACGCAAAGTGATGCTAAACTTTAGTCTTAAACTAAACTTTAAAACCAAACTTACCGCTTAAACTAAAGCTAAAGTTTAGTCTAAAACCAAAGTTAATATCCGCAGTCCAGTTTTAAACGAAAAGTCCGTAATGCATAGATAGCCAGTTATCACTAAGCCCTTAGAGTTATACTTTTTTACTTAAACCATAAATTACTTTATCTTTTGCTTAAGCAAGTTTAAACAATACGTCAGTGATGGCTTTAAAGCTAGCGGTATAATTAATAACCACCATGTACCAAAAGCACTGATGTCATCCAAAATCAGTAAATCAGTTAGTAAGATTGCTGAAAATGTAAAATATGTCTGTATTTGCCAGTGAGATGGGTTGTTCGTTCTAAAACCAAAGTAAAACTACAGTTTTATACTAACATCTAAAACTTTACTTTTAGACTCAATGTAAAACTAAAGTTTAAACTGAAATCGGTCTAAAACCAGGTTTTAGCCGTTTAGTTTGAACTTTAGTTTTAGGCTGAAGTTTTAGCCTTTAATTTTAGCAAAAGATAAAGTGATCCAGTGTTTATATTGTTGGCATTTAATAGCACACTGTATGTGGTGGAAAGTATCATGATATACAACAACAACAACCCTTTTACAGCCAGTATACAGGTGGACTTGTGTTAGCCGACAACCGCATTCAAACTGGAGCATTTTATCGCAATTTTTTTGTTTTACTGCCGTCATGTCGTTGTTGACGGGTTCCGATTAGAGGGAAACCGCTAGAGTCCTCAGTGGTGTTATCGTCGACGTTTCTGTAATATTAGCCGCGTTCTCTATGTGTAACCAAACTCTTATCGGTTAACTGTGACGTCGTGCAACCAACCGGTCGATGTAGAACGACCAACTGGGACTCTGGTTAGCCGAACCAATATAAAAACGTCACCATCCGGGATGGTTGCACGTGACCGCGGTAACGACCGTTCAACCACTTTTAACAGGCGCCAGATTCCAGTTAGCAAATCTCAGTTGTGGTTGATCCAGTTGCATAATTATTGCCATAACGCTGCTATAGTAATGGTGACTGTCAGGTACTGGCATTGGCGAGCAGGCATAATGGGTCCAGTGATACTTCCCACTTTACTCCGGAGTCGGTAGATCAAGAAAGTATTGGGTCCAGTGGATGGTTGTCGTCGGTAGTTTCCGTGAGTTCTTCAACACTGTCAGTAGGATGGCAGAAAAGACTTCTGGTCTGTAAGAAATGCACTTGAAGCATCCATAGAGGTTCTCTTTTCGGCACCCGACACAAGCTGGAGTAATTATGATAATTAAATGAGGGTCAGTTAGTTGAAGAAAACCTGTCGGGAGAGAAGAGATACAGAGTAAGAGGCTAATGGCGAATTTGTGCTGTTAGATTTTGTCTGGTATTTTGTGTTAGTGATCAATGTTGATGCATTGGCTTTTGCTGTATATCTCAAATTTATCTTTCTGTAGTTCATCTTTCTTTTTTATTCTGATTTTTTGTCGGCATTTGTTGTTTTTATATTTTGAAAAGTCGGTCCCAGTGTGTCAAATCTGCCGCAAATTAACGTTTGTATTGTGGAAAAAATGTTAAAATCGTAAAACAGCATATGTTTGTGGAAGCTGTAACAAATTCATTCCCAAATCTTTCGGGGCAACCAGAAACCAAAATAAATGTGGCAGATGGCTGATAAAATGGTTACACGTGTGATGCTGTCACTTATTGTTGATGTCTGACGTTGAATGTGTCTGCTAGCCGCTTGATGCACAAGCCAATTCAGTGCCTGATCCATTGACGACGTATGAGCTGTTTGATAGAGTGGTCAACGTCCGTGAAGGACACTCAGTGCCGCTCGGTCTTCGAGGCACAGTTATCGGCATTTCTCCTGGTTTGCATCAATCCTGTTTAAATTAACCTAATTGTTTGTTTGACCATAAGCAAGCACGTGCGTCATGGCGTAGTGGTAACGTCGTTGGTCTCGATCAACGAGGTTAACCTACGCTGAGCCCGGTTAGTACTGGGTTGGGTGACCGTGTCCGGGTTCGACTCCCGGAGGCGGCACTTTATTTTGGTATGTAACCAACCACCCAGGTCGACTCAGCTTTCTATCCTCCGTGGGACGGTAAAATGAGTACCAGCCAAAGGGCGGTGATGCTCTGCGGCTGGGGAGTAAAGGCAGGCATGGTGTAATTTGCAGTTAAAACTGTCTGATCCATGTCTGGGCGCATTAGAGGTAGTTGCGACGATGTGCTATACAAATCGATGTATACTTTACTTTGCGTGCATGTGAGATGGATATGTAATGGATTTGCTCTGTGTGTTTTAGTGCATAGATACAGCTTATTGCTAGGGATGTCGCACACAGCATGGTCTGTGTGTTGGGCACATGGGTGACGTGTGTGCTGTGCAAAAATGGCTGGTATGTGTATAAACACTTAACCCTCTCCTACCCCCTTCGTCACACATCATCGCACTAGTCTGAACTTCCTTCCTCCCCTTTGAGTATGATGTGATTTATGTATGACCCTTAAGTGCCGGTGACGACGCGCTGTATGGAGACAGCATACAGTGGACAACACCACTAAGAAGAACTCTTATTATTTCCTCCCTAATCCAAATATGCTAATTGCCGCCAGCAAGGGAATGCAGGCAATAAAACTTCCCTCCAGCGAAATCCTCCAGTTCTTGACTGTGGCTGCTGACTAACACTGGTTGACATATCAGTACAGTGGACGTTAAACAGTTATATGTAAGTATTTTTAGATGGGAAATTAAAATTTGCCGCATAATTTTCTGTTTACTTTGTCTGTCGACAGCAGTTTGGTTGGGATGTTACGGTGTAAGACCGATGTCTGCATTTTGTTGTTGCTGCTGCAGGCGAGAAGGAACAGGACAGTGTGTACGAAGTATTGTTTGATGAGGAGTTTCTTGGTGGACTCAACATTCGGTTAGTTGGCACTGACTGAAAGTCTTTGAGTCCATTTAGTTGCATATGTTGTGCTCGGGCTGTATTAACTTTCACGTGGTTTTTCTCACTTGTTGGTAAATGGTAAAGTAAGTAGAGGTTTTTGACCGAGTCATGAGGTTGATAATGCAGTGCCAATATCTCATACATCAGCCAGATAATGGCTGCAGCTGGAAGATCATACATCGCATATTTTCCCGGTTTGCCGTCCATCTTCGTCTGGTACAAAGCTCCACTGCTGGGGAACAGAGGTGGCAGGGTCAAGAAACGGGGAGGTTTTAACAAAGTTTCCTGCACTGTCAGTACAGTGATTTGTGAAGTAAAAAAAAAAGATAAACATACTTCCATAGTCTCTCATTCCCACAGGGACTGTAGTGGTATACTCAGTGTGCAGGTGGCGTCATTCATAAATCTATTTGTATGCTGCTATTATTTTTGTCAGGCCTGTAGCTACTTTCCCAGCTTCTGAGCCCCGTGTGGGTCCTTCGGCTGTAAGTAAGTGTCTAAGTAAGTAAGTAAGTGACAAATTTATGAAGCGCCGAAACCGGAATAGGCCCTCTCTGTTTCCAGGTAGGATGTTGTAGCAGGCGACTAAACCTGGCTTTAGTTTTTTTTGGTTCATTTATTGTTGTAGTATATTTTGTTGCAGATGCATGTTTGCTGTTGTTGGGTTTGTTTCAATTTTTTGTTACCAAGCCAAGAGATTGGCTGGGAAGAACGTCTCCGAAATAACCTATTTTGTGTCGAGTGGGATGCAAAACCACAACTCAGTCAATCAGTCCCGGCTTCCGAGCATCTCCACCCTTGGACGATACCAATTGATGCTGTTTGGACGTGTGTATGAATGACTTCCTGGAGTCACAGTGTGACAGCAGATCAGCTTGAGATCAAAATGGCGACTTGCAGATCATCAGTCCATTTTCCCTATCCATTGCACCATTATGCTGGACAGTGGGATGTGCAGTATGACACCTGAATAGTGGAAATTGAGATGATACGAAGTGCAATACTGTAATCATTACAAAATAGGCATTTAAGCAGAGTAATTAAGTGTAACGTATAACCAAAATGTTCTATTAAATTGTTGTCTGAACTACCAGTCAGCAAATACATTTTGTCTGTGAATTTTTTAAATTATACAGGTGCATATTGATTTCATTGTCTCTATTTTTATGATGAACAACTCCATTCATTAACCGATTGTTTTGTATTCCGTTGAGCATTGATAAACTATTAATTTGGCATTGGAGCTCCTCAATCGTATATATGCAATAGCCGTTAGATTGTTATCCACACGTGCCAATTCGGTTACTGTTTGTTTTTTTGTGTGTTATACGGTAACGGATTTCTCCGCCTATGATAAAGCTAGCGGCGTCATATTTTGTATGGCGATTCATTGGCGTCCATGTAGGGAATTTCCCATTTTTGTGAACTTAGATCCCACAGAAGTCCAAAATCGGATGAAATGGCCAGCGTGCGGGCCACGCCCACCCGCATGTAAACATTGCCGTAGAGAGGCGCCGACGTAAATGTCACGCTAGAGATGCGCTGTTTGTGAAATCGCGCAGCGTGTGGACGTACGATCGGCATGTGTGGATATACGTCAGTCCTCGAAGACAGACGTACTTGTTGTAAATTAGTTTGTATGTTGCTGATAGTGCCGTGCCTCAGAATCTGTACTTGACCACTGTGTGTGTGCGTTATAAATGTTTTGATTGATAGCTTTAGTTTGATTGATTGATTGATTGATTGATTGATTGATTGATTGATTGATTGATTGATTGATTGATTGATTGATTGATTGATTGATTGATTGATTGATTGATTGATTGATTGATTGATTGATTGATTGATT
>Ga0209780_1001540_pt1 | contig 15345 bp, 10 predicted proteins | sample WorMetexBAHAMAS2_FD_187384 | JGI IMG/M metagenome (GOLD analysis project Ga0209780, IMG submission 187384) | Marine gutless worms symbiont microbial communities from Max Planck institute for Marine Microbiology, Germany - Inanidrilus exumae... | ecosystem: Host-associated > Annelida > Digestive... | reverse complement strand
CTCTTGGGGGTTTACACGTATGTATCCAATTTGGTGAAAATCGACGAAGAAATGCGACCGGGAGAGTGTCCACAGACGGACAGACACACACACACACGCACGCACGGACAGGCGCAAAACGATTTTATTATCTGTCCCATGCTATATGCTATAGCTATGGGGCAGATAATAATAAATATTTGCTAAACAATGTTAATGAAGACAGTGTATGTAATACTGCTGAGAACTCTAGCATCTCCCTAATCTAAATGCACTAGTTGCCCTCAGGCAGTAAAAGTTTGCTTCAATGAAATCCTCTAGTTCTCAACTGGGGGTGCCAGCTAACATACATTGATCTGTATAATGGCAGTAAGAGTTGTCTGACTGTCTGTCTGCTAAATAAAAATCATATGTTGTAAAAGCCAATAGCCAAAGTAATGGGAAATGGCAAAATTCAACCCTCTGGGGCTCCGAAACCCCAGAATGGAATTCGATGAAACTTGGAATATATAACTACGTCATGGTTATGACCACACATGCAAATACACGCGACGCTGCGACAACGTGGGTGGTCTGGGCAAACACCTGACATGTCACCTATTGGTTTCCTAGTATATGTATATCTTTAAAAAAATCTCATTTCTTTATTTTGACAATCTCTACGTCATACTATGACGTACGGTCATACGACGTGCTTCCATGCAAGGAAGTCCCTTTTGGGGTCTCTCTCACACTGCTCCCCATTTTTTGAGTAAAATCCCCAAAACAACTATTTTGGGGGCGTGAATAGGCATTTTCCAGCTTAATGCGCAAAATATTAAGACTTGTATATTATCGAAATTACTGCACCGATTTCAACCAAATTTTGCACAGTCGCAAAGACCACCAAGTACTCCTCGTGGGTGGTCCACAAATATGTGTAAAACAAATCCAAGATGGTGGACGGCCGCTACCTGGAAAAATCGAAAATTGGCCATATCTCTGCAATGCTTTGACTGACCGGCACAAAATTTGGCACGATGATGCACATTGGCCCTCCAAACCTGACCGACAGTATAAAATTTCCAATTAAAAAATACAAGATGGCGGACGGCCGCCATCTTGAAGACCGTCTGCCATCTTGAAGATCGTAAACGGCCATATCTTCGCAACGGTTTGACCGATCGGTACAAAATGCGGCACGGTGAAATATATTGGGCCTCTGAACCGGCTAGGTTAACATTTCAAACTTTTAAAAATCTAACATGACAGACGGCCGCCATCTTGAAAAATCGAAAAATGACCATAGCTCTTTAATGGTTTGATCGATCGGCACGAAGTTTGTCAAGATACTGCATATTGGCCCTCCGACCAGGTCCACAATTAAAACTTTGAACTTTTAACAATCCAAGATGGCGGCCATATCCAATATAGCGGACGGCTGCCATCTTAAAAATAAAACCGGCCATACATCCACATCGATTTGATCGATCGGCACGAAATTTGGCACAATAATGCTTACTGTTCATAGTAATCCTCTTAAAATGTCAAATTTCAAAAATCCAAGATGACGGATGGCCACCATTTGAAAACCGTTAAATCGCAATATCTCAGCAACGGGTTGGCCGCTCGCCAGGAAATGTGGCATGCTGACGACATTGGCCCTATGAACTTTACTAAGTCAGTTTCTCTTCTTTGTACAAGCTGCTGCTTTAAAACAGCAAATATCAAAATTTTTGTCTGCGAATTCTAAGCATGTAAGCTTGCTTTTACATCTTTGACAGGCTAGTGACTGAAATAAAGGTGATGGCAAGCTTCCGTGTGTTGAATCTGCAGATAAAATGTTGATATTTGCTGTTTTAAAGCAGTGGCTTTTACAAAGAAGAGAAACTGAAGCTAGTTTTTGTTTTTCAATGTAAATAACATCAGCACACCTAAAATACTATGTTAAGAGACTGACAGCTACAAAACAGGCTACTACTAAACTATGCAAAAATGGGATGCAGCAAAAAAGATAACAAATGAACAAAACACGAATTTGTTGTAAAACACGTAACATTATAACTCATTGGTACAACTACAAACCTCAGTGGACTTTAGCCACTGTTCCATTTCATCAACTTCTTCCTCCTGAGAGAAATATATATCAAAGTGGGCAGGTGTATTTATACTGGGAAATAACAGTATGTAAGCTAAATTACTGTGTTAACAGCAAGCCAAAATATCCACAATAAATGCATGCTTAACTCGAGAACAGTCAACCAAAGCAGTATATCAGAAACATGGCATAATAACGTTGATTCCTGCAGCAAAAGTACAAGAATCTCTTAAACAGAGCAAATGTAGCCTTAGGACTGAATAAAGATCCCATAACTCAGTGCGATGTTGCTATTCTTCAGCCAGACAGGTCCACTTTCAAGCAAAATAGCGTCTTCGTTCGTTGGCTGCCGTCACTAAATAATCAAGAACCTACATCATCAAAATCTGTAAGCTTATATTAATTCCATAATGTCAGCATTGCTTGAACAATCTGCCAGGCAGGCTACGGTATGTAGCCAGAGTTGTGAACGGACAAATGTTCTCAGAGTCAGTCACTGCAAACAGGACGAGAGTACTACTGTTGAAGATGAATGCCTGCAAACAGTCTCTCTCAGTATTCAGATGTGTCAACTCAGCAGAAAGATGACAAACGTGTATATCCATGACAACGAAGAGCTATCAGTCTGGTTTGTTACTCAGTTTGTGACAGCTCAATCACACATCAAGATCAGGTAAGACTGTATCAGTAGTTGCTAGCCATAGCTGTTAGCAGATACATCTGCACAAATGCTGGCTCAGTGACGATGACTTCAGATGACTGGTCATATCTCCAGTGATTATTTGACGCTAGAAATCCCGCCATTTTAAACTGGCTGTACTGGCGAGTGAATAAGTAACATATGCAGTAGTAACGGACATATGCTACTGCATAAGTATCGGTGACTACGCATTAGTGACGGCATCACCTGACGTCATTCAGCTGCTGCTTTATTCTATGGACATGATAGGGAATAGGGATCAGTGGCATTTGTGTGGCAATTAAGAAAGAATCACAGATCCACTGCAATCCTTGGACATAGAAACACTATTTGTACAGCTGACTATGTGCAGTGTTGTGCAAGATACATCAAAAAAGGATTCTAAAGATACAAGATAAAGATACTGGCATACTGCTAAAAAGTATTTTGAAGATATAACATACAAGATAGTATGTTCAAGATACTTTTGGAAGATACTTTTGCACATACCTGTTCATTTGTACTTTTGTGTATTTTATATGATGCTATTACAAATGTTATAAAATTAGTTATTTCATCTACCAACTGCCGTGCATTTGTTCACAGCAGATTGTTAATATTACAGCCGATAACTGTAAATGATTACATATTTTTGATTCTGACATAACTGCTAAGCAATTCACTAAGAATGTGTTTCCTTATTTCAGACTTCAGTTAACCATAGCCTTAGTTTAAGAGGAGCACAGGCCTACAATCTTGTAAACTGTTGCATCATTTACATGCAATTGGTGTTTGACAGTTAACACTCCTGTAAATTAAATGAATTAACACAACTGACATTGGTTAAAGTGACACAGGCCATTAACAAGCCTCTTTGGCTTATTATTAATATTACGAAAATTAACAAATACAATACCAATCACAACAATCATGACAGCAGAAAAAAGGAAATGCAGTCTCATTCAATGTTTAGAAGATTTCATATTTAAATTTGAACTACAGTAAGCTTAAAACATGTTGTCACTGGTAAAAAGTATATTGGGAAAATATATTCCAAAAGTATCTTCACTTTGGTCAAGATAGTCTCAAAAGTACTTGGAAGACACAAGACGAAGATACTTTTAAACAGTATTCTGTAGATACAGATAGAACACTATCTTGTATCTTCAAGAAAGAAGATTGTATCTTGAAGATAGTACCTTGGACAACACTGACTATGTGCAAAGCAGTTATGCAAACAAGTGACCAAGCACCACACAAACTAGTGATGGTAACATCTGAATAAATCACTCCAAATACTGTTAGACAAAATTAACAAAAATTAACCACTAATGATCACATACTGTTAAATGCATTACAGTGAATAAACAAAATCAAAACTCTGCCTTAATTATGGTAAATCTCAGAATACACACAAGCATGTATTGCATAAGCAAAGCTAAACATAGCTTAGTGAGCTAACTAGTGCAAATGATTGCAATGTGATCAATAGCAAAGCAGGTGCAAAAACAACAGGTGCAAAAAGATGTTACCTTGTATGTAACACCGCGGCTCTTGAGTGTGACAGCAGCTGCAAGTCCACTAAGCCCTTGATCTTCTTCCTGATCTTGGTAAGCATCTCGACTAAAACGATATTGAAAAGAATATATAAGGAAACTGTCTCATTCTTGTAATATTAATATGTAGTGGCTTTGGTGTGCTGCATTAGCATCAGACAGTCAGTGTAAATGGAACAACACACCTTCTCTCAGCTCAGGAGTCCAGAGGCAGACGGAGAAATGTAGAGTCCAGTGTGCAATGCTCCCTGGTTGGAGTCAGTGCTTTGACCTTTATTCAGTGCTTTGATGTTGTTGGTTGGGCAACCGGAAGGAAATCCGGCCCATAAAATCATGCGCCATTTATATTGAAAAGTTAACACGTGAAAAAGAAACCTAAGATGGAAATAACCAACCATTTTCACATAGAAAATGGAGGTGCTAGTGGTGGAGGTCCTGCTGCACTTCAACTCAAAATTAGCAGCATCCAGTTCTCTGAGAACATTAATGCTGAATGTAATTTAACTATGAAAAAGCTGCACAGGTAGTTGAACTAATACCAGAACAAAGACAACACGGATGGAGGTCACTGATAGGGACGGGACAAGTCTGTATTTAAAGAAGGAAGACATTACTATTGTTCACAGTAAATGCAGAAGATTAAAAAATCATCAAAATGACAGTGGGACCAAAAGTATTATTGGTGTCAGAGCTGGTATTGAGGCAGCAACGTCCCTTCAATCAGGAGGCTGGTGACGGTCAAAGAAAGGTTGAGGCCAATGGTTGCACTCAGTGCTGTGTGTTTGCCTAGACATTGTTTGACTTGGTAATGGGAACGGCACCTGGCCCATAAAAAAATCTCTGCCACTTACCCCAACAATTCTCTTTGAGAACAAGTGGAAAAATAAAAATTGGGAAAATAAGCATTAAAATAGATGTAGGTAATCACTCTGATACTGAAGTCAAGAAGTAAATGGCATAATTCTTCAATAAATCTGACACCAGGTCACTCAAGCTGTCCTCGTACAAGGTCCATAAAGTGTAGGTCTGCAGTCACCAGACACCCAGGCCAACACAGCCTGGCCATCCCTCTGTGGGTAGACGGGATGAGTACTGGCAATGGTATTGGCTACCGCTAGGGAAGAAACAGCAAGTTCTGCATAGCAGCAGGCCCTGTTACCAGGACTACTGGCATGCTGATCGAGTCGGTTAAAGGCATTGGCTGCTAACTGAGACGGAAATCCTGCCGATGTTGGTCATATGCTGGCTTAATTGGATCTAACAGTGCAAGCGGGCTCAAAGCGCTGCTTAAGGAGATAAGCTCCATAGCAAAAGACCTAGCTGTCTATACAAAATCTTCTGCTTCTTCTGCAGTCGCAGCAAATGACTGCAGTGGCTCCTGTATCTCGCCAGTTACATATCCTAAACACTGTTCATGTATCAACAAGTGTGTTTTATCACATAGCACATAAACAATGTAAACAAAATTGCACACAGTGTCGACACAATGTGTTAAGAACAACTCAAGTTACATACTTAGCACGTGGGAGATTTTCTTCAAATGACTGTCTGGACTGTGCAAACATGTCAAAGTCTTCATCACTGGGTTTGCCAGCAGACGATGATCGTCCGTTGACTTCTATAGCTGGTCCAGACAACACCGAAGATACCCTTGTTGTGTCAGTGTCACCAAGGTCCACAAGTGTTCCTGTCTGAACGCCATGAGCTTGTGATTGGCTCACCTGCATGTGCCACAACCATCTCCCAATAAACAGCTTGTTAAAGCCTAATGTAACATCACTTGCAAAGAAATAGTAGTTAATGTTTTTATATTACTATAATTCATTTCCCCTTTCCATTTACTACCTTTTGTTAGACAATTTATTCTTTAACAAGTTATCATATAGAATGCTGCCATTAAGTTGCATCCCAAGAGCACTCATCTCATACCAAAGCACAAAGCATTGTTATTTTCCGTCAATACTGACATGGAAGACAAACATGTAAATGCATATGATAACATGGACTGGAGTTGTGGTTTTACGTCCCACTCGACACAAAATATGTCATTTCAAAGACGTTCTTCTCAGCAAATCTCTTGGCTTAGTACTGAAAAACTGAAACAAACACAACAAAAGCAAACATGCATCCGTAACAAAATATACTATAACCTAAAATTAACCCAAAAAACTAAAGCCAGGTTTAGTCGCTTCCTACGACTTCCGACCTGGAAATGGAGAGGGCCTATTCTGGTACCTTTCTTGTGTGGAACATACAGCATGGGGGAAAGACTTTGAATTGATTCTAATGGTAAAAACAAAAACTAGACATCCTGCAGAGTGTCAGTTTGGTAGTGAATTTCCCGCAATCTGTAATCATCTGTAAATTTTGTGACCGATTTTTGCATTTTTTGGAAAAACAACCCCTTAGGGGTAAAATTTTCAAAATTCTGTTCCAAAAGTTTTTATCACCTCGCCGATCGACATTGTTGTGTTGAAATTTCATGAAATTTGTCCGACGGGAAATCAGCGAAATCGTGCATTACTTAGCTGACAAACAAAAAAAACACAATTTTGGCTGCCTCTCAAATTGTCGTTACTGTGCAGATCGTGCCCCAAATCTGCCAGGACCAGCCCCCAACAACGTGCTCACAGTGCTCCAGATTTCATCCAAATCGGTTCACTATTGGCGGAGTTATAGTCGAATGCATCAACGCCGTTTTTTGCCCCATAATAATTCGCCCAAAGCCATTCTTTGCTTCAAGCGAAGAATAATAACAAATACCACAGGCAACATCACACTGGGATGCATCTCATCACCTCAAATTTATATCAAAAAAAGCATACTAAAGTGGGCAGCGGGTGAGGTGCAGATTCCAGTGGAGGTGCAGACGATGCTGTTGTCGGAGGAACATCAGCAGCGGATGCACCACTGGCATGCATTCTCTCAAACCGCTCATACCGCAGTGCAACGTTGTTTAGCTGATCATTTATATGCAGCAGCTCAGCTACGCACACAGACACAATTCACAATAACGACAGAACGTTCAAAGTATACTGATTTCCAGTTTACTAAAGGCCAAGAAACATGGGCCAACATTGATGGCTGACATTTTTGATAAAGGATATAACAGGCCATCCAGGTGGCTTAACAGCCGACACAAAATAGCAAACAAGATTTCTTTTTAGCCCACGTTGCATGCATGCCCCGCAGGCTATATGTTCTGCTTGTGTTAACTTCTTTCTTTTTAAAACGATGATTTAAGCAAAGCTATCTCAGGTTATACTGGACCGATTTTCACTATATGATAGATATTTGATCATAGATTACCGATCTGACCCCTTTTTCCGATCACTTAAGGGACGTTGCCATGGCAACAAATTTTGGGTCAAAATTGGCAAAATCGGACTATACACCTCTATTCATAGCCCAGGCATTTCGAAACGGACTGCAATATCGCCATTCTTATTTAAAAACGTTCATCTATGGTGATCTGGCTACACTGTGTGTAAATTTGGTGAACTTTGGTCCATTAACTGCAGAGTTTAATATAGGCAAAGATGTATATCCGGTCGTTTCTTTCTTTAAGATAAACCTTTCAGACAAATTATCTCAAGATCCATCAGACCAATTTTCACCATATGGCAGGTATTTGCTCGTACATTACTGATTTGAACCTCTTTATCTGATCACTCAAAGGATGTTGCCATGGCAACCAATTTTAGGGTTAATAAATTAGCCCTGTGCAAGACTGATAATTGACTCTTAACAACTGACGTTTCTGCCAAGTTTGAAGTCACTTGGGTCATAATGCATATCGCCGTGCATCACTCATCGACCTCTACCTACATGCCAAATGTCATTGAAATCAAAGAAACTTTTTGTGGACGGACGGACGCACGGACGGATGAACATTTGAGAGCCACTTTATTAGGTCAACTCAGAAGAGTTAAACTAAAAATGAGCGAGATCAGCCGACTTACCTTCATTCTTCGCCTTGGCATTCGTAAATGCTCTGAGAGAAATTTTTCATGGCCCTTTCTTTCAAAAGTTTCTGAATGTCCATTGTCAAGGTGCATGATAACAGCACGCAAAAAACCGCCGTGAAATCGCCCAAATGACAGTGGGTTTCAACACAAGTTTAGCAGGAAATAACTACGGCTGTAGTGTAGTTTGGCGGATTAACGAGTGGTAAATCAATAGGCTGCTATTGAAAACGTCTTGGTGCATGCCCGTTGGCGAAATAACGAGTGGTTTTAACATGGGAATGAATTCGTTCTGTGCAGTTTTGGTGGATTAGCGAATCTGGTGGATTAACAGGTGGCAGAATAACGAGGGTGGCCCTGTATTACTTTTTAGGCTCACAATTACCTCCCCAGCTTCAAAGCATCACCGCCATTTACTAGCAACAATAATTTATACTGTTGGTGAACAGAGCCACATGTGTGTAAACGAATTGCTTACAGTCACTGTATGACTGCAGAATGGCCAGGTATCCACCAGCAACCTCTAGATCGCTGGTCCAACGCCCTACCTTAATTCAAAATGAACAGTTCCGAGTGCATGGAGCTTCATATAACGAGACAGCATCTACGAAATGATAAAGGTTGATTGATTATAACAGAGGCAAACCTGTTACTTCCTCATTCTGAACTTGTTCAATCAACTCCATAATTCGTTTCTGCATGATGTGACACGTAACACTGAGTTCCTTCACAGAAAACAGTGGCATTAGCAAATCACACGAGAAAAACAAGAAAAAAAAATGCAATGGCTGAAATCTATTCCAGCTAATCATTACACAAATCAGACATATTGTAAAAACAAGCAAAATTATGTCCAAAAGTCAATCTCACAGCTTATAACCCAATCAACTGCACCAAAGATGAATGCAGTGTGGCTATATAACTAGACACTGGTATCAAAATGTTTTTGGTGTACATCACAGCAGAAGTGGTCACTATTTTCTACATCTACATTATGTCTCAAAAACAACACACTCAACTTCTGGTCATAACTTTAGCAAATGTAGACCAATGTTCAAAATTGTTTCAATGACAGATTGTCAAAGAAACTGCTTGTGTATCTATGACAGATTTCAATCTCATCTCAACTACACTAATACACTACCTTATAAATTTCTGAAATTCAAAATAACTACCGAATTTTTACTCCTACCATCAACATTAATATTTTACATGAAACATAAAATGTAAAAACACTCAGATGACACATGAAACAAAAATACCACAGTAATGACTTATTCTTGTACACAATATATGAAGTAAAAACTACAGATAATGCAACAACATTCAGAATATAGTTTGCCGACAAATTCTGAGAGGTTTATGCAACAAGTATTTTGACCACTGTCACAAGTTGACAATAACATTTGCAACTGCTACCTACTGCAGTCTATTTACGTCTATGTCTATTTACAAATAGGCCAAAAGCTCCATCAAGTGCTCAAAACCTTCATCTGTTGTACAAGCACAAGCTCACAGACATTTGATATCTTTATGCATGACAGTCTTCTGCAAGCCACGCAACACCTCAGATAGTCACTTCGTTTGCTGGCATCACAGATACTGCTGCATTGTTCTTAAGAGCTAGTGGTCATTAGATTCAAATCCAGGCTATTAGACAGCCACACATCTGTTAAGTGAATTCTGTGGTCTTCCATGCAAAGATACCATTAAAATTGGCAGCAGCTGGAATTTTGATCTTCAAGAGGTAATGCATTAACATATTTAAAGTGAGATTTAAAATTCTGTAATATGTATATAAAACATTCTTTAGCAAACCAACAAGAGTCCTGTTTTTGTCACACAGACTATATTTGTGTGCGTCTACTCTCTATCTTTGATCAATGTTACATTGTGACGGTGTAGAGATATGCACGCAACATGAACATACAATGGCTGTTCCTTTATTATTTGTTTCTACCTGGACTGAAAAGCAACCACAAAGTACAAAATTCAACAACTAGTTAATCAGCTTATGAACTAGATGCAAGTGCTGTGGTAAAATGATCAATGAGAAACCTGCATCAGATCCCAGTCATCGGTCCGTTCCTGTCCCGGAGTCAGTTCAGTGAGCATCTCACCGAAGACATGGCAGTTCTGCTGAACAATATCCAACTCACTCCGCAGTTTTGCCATCTGTTCCACGTCGAGCAGAATCGGACCACTGCCGGCAACTCCCACTGTCGGTATTTGCCCTTGCTACAAAAAATACCACAAGACCACAAGCTAGAAACAAAAATGATATTGGTTTGTGTGACGGGGTTCACAAAAAATACCAGAACAGCTTGTAAACAGCAACGAAGACTTACAGATGATGCTGTCGAGTCACTATGAGACTGAGACACTGGCTCCACCTTGGGAACACTCTACACAACAACAAAAAATCCACGTAAAATCATCAAACTGTTGCATGTGTGTTTTAATGGCCGTGTTGCTTGAGCCACCCCATATATGCATATATGCCTACTCGTTACTGACTGGTTGATGTCACAAAGCAACTGTGTATAGGTGAGATATAAAACAGTAAAGTAAAAATGAAGTATATGTCGATTTGTATAGCACATCGTCGTAACTACCTCCAATGCGCTCAGACAAGGATCACACAGTTTTACCTGAAAATTACACCATGCCTGCCTTTGCTCCCCTGCCGCAGAGCATCACCGCCCTTTGGCTGGTACTCATTTTACCGTCCCAAGGAGGGCAGCTGAGTCGACCTGGGTGGTAGGTTACATACTGAAATAAAGTGCAGCCTCCGCCTACAACATGAACCTACAACGGCAGCTCCCTTGTTACTAATTTCAGAATAGCAACCACAGAATACAAAATATAATGACTAATTAATCAACTTAGGCATAAACATTAAACATAAAAACATGACTGCTCATCAGACATCAACAGTGTATTCATTGTTGCTTTATACTACAGGAGCAAGTAATCCCTATCTGTCTGTGTGCATGTAGATCATTCACATTTCTCAGCTTGGAGAAACTCTTTATGTTATTTATGCAGTGAGCAGTGTGTAATAAACACAGGAGATAGTTACTCGGGCCGGCGTGTGAATCGGCGGAATGTTGTCCAAGTCTGTCATTGGAAACTCACAACCCTTCTCTTTCAACTCCTCATACACCACAACAAATTCCTTCAGCTCTGGCTCACCTCGAAAAGCATCAGCCCACGTCTGCATTCAACGACACCACAAACACCAGTGCAGGGTATAATCAAACAGCACAACTGGAATGAACACCAATTTTAACGATTCACATAAACTGCCAAAGAAATCAGCACACTGATCACTACTGGTATGCCGGTTCACGTGGGCATAAATTACAAAATGTTGTCTATCCATAAATAAACATCTTAACTCAAATTACCTGACTTTTCAACTGTAGTTGTTAGCTCGTCTGTAAACTGGGTTTATAAAGTAAAGTTTAAACAGTTATTTATATTGTGCAACATATACTAGTGAGATAGACCTGAATGAGGCCAAGAACTTTATCCAGAACAAAATGTGGAGGATTGTTCCTTGGCATGGCAAGCTTTACCAGTTCCTGCAAGAATTCTTTCTGGGCAACATAAATATGAAAACGCATACCACAATTCTTTACGCATGTTTCCAGAACCTGCAAAACATCATCACATCAAAATATCAAACTAATCACAAACTGCAGCAAATAATGCTAAAAACAGAAGACTGTATTGGACTCTAAAAGGCCAATTTAATATTAGTGGCAGCATTTCTGCCATAACACTATCTATATTTCCAATATGTCCAATTTTTGCCAGCATCTTCCTCTATCGCACTACATAATGAATGATGAACTTATTATACCACAATTGGACTGAACCAAACTGTCCATTGGTTTTTCAAAATCTGCAGAAATCAATGCATGTGGATTACTATATGTGGATTGCTGCAAGGCAGAATTATTCACAAGTAGTCTACAAAAGCAAGAGCATAAAATGTGCCATTCACAGTAGTAGAGAGTGCCAGTTCACTGCTAAAAGCAGGTAATATGGCAAATTTCTCACCAGTAAACCATAAAACCTAATGCAATTCAACTGCAGAGACATTAAACCTGAACAATAACACTACAAAGTGAAGAATATATGCCTATATTACCATGACTTTTTTGGGTAATTAATCATCACTGTCATGGTCAATCTGTGCAACAAACTAGAAATGCCTAGTGTCTCAATAGCACGTCCATCTTAAAATGGACATACAAAAAATAGACAAGAACTGCAGATAATAGTAAATTGACATATTACAAACCGTCAGTGTGTACATTATTGCAATGTTACTTTTTCCAACATTGTTAGTTATCAGTTTCTTCAGTGCTTGGGCTGCATCTTGAGGCCTGCATAACAAAAGTCAAATCCATTATTACAACAAAGTCACAAAAGTCAGTAAAATATCCGTTAAAATAACATATTTATAAAAACAGTAACAATCACAACCGTTTGATGGTCCTTTATCCAGGACAGCTGTTACCAGAAAAAAACATTTCACTTACTCACTCTTATTCTGATGGCTATTGTCCAATGTCTTTCCTCTATTTACTGTAGTCTATAGCATCCTCCTTGTTAAGATGTTGAGTTTTCTTTCAACTGCCTCTCGAGGTCTTACATTCTCCACTTCACAATAGACAGATTATCACCCAATCATTCTTGTCTTTTTGTAGAACACGCCTATACCATCTCAATCTATTTTGCTGTAGCACTGTAATTATATCATCTATTCCTAGTCTCTATCTCACTCGTTAGTAACTGAGACAAGAAAATGGACTAGAACACTCCCAGCATCAACGTTGATGCTTTTGCCACCACATACTTGAACCAAGGCGTGACCTTGACCTTTGAACTCCAGAATCTAATCAGCTCATCGGTAGGGGCTAACGAATATTCCCTGTAAATTTCACCGAAGCTGCTCAAGCCGTTCACTAGATATTGTGGTAACAGTATCTGACTGGATGAACGGATGAACGAACGGATAAACGAACAGACAAACGAATGATGCTGCCTAAAAACAATGCCTCTGCCAACATTGTCACGTGGTGAAAGCATAAAAACAGAAAGGTGTGAAACAAATAAACATAACTGCAAAACAAAACAATGTACTCCTGCGGGTAGAATCACCATTAAAAAGTGTCAGAGACTTTCTCTTTCGGGAGTTCGACATTTGGCAGGCGTGCAATTGCTCTGGGGTTAAAGCACAATTTGCTCTATGTCCAACGACAAGCAGCATGTGAACACAAAATTTTCATAGTCTACTTAGATATTTCTGTAGTGTTCTATTCTTACTTACTATGAAGTAACTTCTTCACCGTTACATTTCTCATTTTCATTTTGTTGATTTTTTTGGACGGCATGGGTGATAATATAGATTAAGGTGAAATTTAGCATGGTACAGTACACCATGGAGCCACTCACTCATGACGATTTTGGCCCTCATCGGGAAGGACTAGATATAGGAGCCTCCAAACTTGAAAAATTAGCAACTATTGCAGATTTTTGCATTTTTGACCAGCATGGGCAACAGTATATTTGCCATAGAAGAGTATGTAATGGGTTCACTCTAGGTGAGTGGGAGTGCTGCTGGTGTTGCAGCAGCTCGGCGATACTTGCATTTTCTAGTGTCAACATTTTTCTGTCGCTGTTATTTTAATGTTATTTTGCTTTTCATTTTTAAACACATGTAGTTCTTGTTACTTTTTTGTTTTTTTGTGAAATGGCTTTTTCCCAATAAAGCAGTTATTGAATCACATGAATGCCAAAAGGCTGCTGCTGTGCTGGCATAACAGATCAATCATTTGACTCAGACTGCCATGTTGAAGTTTTTGTCAGACATCCTGCTTGTCATTGATGCCGATGAACTATCAGTGGTGGTGCAGCTTTTAACAAGGTTGTCACCTTGTCCTGTTTTGGTGTCTAGAAATTTCCTACCAACATGTTGGACTAGTGCTGCAGAGACTGGTTGCATACATGGCAGGGTATCACCAGTTTGTCCTGACTAGCTCTTCAGTTTCATCTCTATCTTCAACAGAAAGTGGTACACCACAAGGCCCTGTTTAACGCTCTGACACTTTAACTGTCACTTATTGCCAATTTACTCCCACTGACTAACAACCATCATTCTTCACTACACCCACATGCCAATGATACACAGTAACCCTGACCCAGATATGTGGTTTCTGTCTGTTGTCAGTAAATCAGCAGCATCGAATGCACATCTCTGTCTGTTGACAATGTTGCAAAACGGATTTGATGAAAAACATCGCAAGTTCTCAAACGTCACCTTAAGACATATTTGTTTACTGTCTCCAACCCATCACACTCCACTTAGATTCAGGCCTGTCTGTGACATTCTCATCACTTCAGACAGTAACTGTTTCTGTTACTTACTTACTTACTATCACAAATAAATCTGTCCCATACCCATCTTCTGTAGAATTAATGACGTCACAGATTTCCATGTACAATGCCCAATCTTCTGATGCCTGAGAAACATCCGTTGCTTTCTCTGTTGGCACACAACAACCCAAAATGCATATGTACACTGCACAATTCCAACATGCAATATAAAAACAAATGCACAATACTATTAGTTATACAACAACAAAACATTAAAATTTTCAACCTTAATTACTCCATTGAAAGTATTTATACAGAGTGAATGAACTATAGTTACCGATCAAGTAGTGCAAATATTGAGCTCATATGATATTAAATACCTACACACTATCCTAAAATTTGGTGCTTATTGTCAAACTCACTGTGTCTACTGAATAATTTTCACGAACTATGATGATGATGGACTGAGCCGTCGATACGACGGATCTCGTCACGGATGTGTTCGGCGGTGTGAAAAGAGACCAATTCGCGAAGTGCAGGTGCGGCCACATGTGACGCAAGTGAAGCCGCCAGTTGTCGGTCTCACGCCTGCTTTACGTTGCGATCTCTTCTCCTGCAGTTTGTTGACTCGGTCGGATTCGAACTGTAGCACCGAGGTTTTACACAGTGCACGCCACGATGACCTGTCCTGGACTGATG
>Ga0209780_1001539_pt1 | contig 15352 bp, 6 predicted proteins | sample WorMetexBAHAMAS2_FD_187384 | JGI IMG/M metagenome (GOLD analysis project Ga0209780, IMG submission 187384) | Marine gutless worms symbiont microbial communities from Max Planck institute for Marine Microbiology, Germany - Inanidrilus exumae... | ecosystem: Host-associated > Annelida > Digestive... | reverse complement strand
CCCTAACGGGACGTAACATTACTGGCCCGCCTACACATAGTGTAGGGCGCCAGAATAATAACGGTCGCTGGTGTCTGTCGTCGTCGTCCGTCGGCGTCTGTAACACGGCGTATATGCAACGTAACTCACCAGGGGCAGCACGCGGCGGGCCAGTAATGTTACGTCCCGTTAGGGCGACAACTTGTTTGGAACAAGAGGCTTAGGTGTCGCCGAGAGATCCACTTGACGCTCTGTGAAACGCAAACAGATCGCCTGAGGAACGCTTTCAGCAACTGCCTCTTTTTATTCAGCTACCTGAATAATTTTGTACACGCATCGTTGCAGTAGGCTCAACTATCGTACAAGGAATATGCGATGCTCCGTGTCACAGGATCTAGTACATGTAACGCTGAAGTGAGCCGTACGTGTGATAAACAAACTTCCACGACAACCAACGTTGTTGATGTCAACTGGGTCGTAATCGTTATCAACAAACTTCGACCACCACCAACGTTGTTGAATGTTGATGACACCGCGTATTCCTCCGCCAGCGCACCGTCGTGGACGCGGACCACCCGTGGGTGACAGATAGGCCTAGACACAAATTTTCTGCAGTGAAGCGTCTGAGCTGGAGACTTCTCGACCAGTCGAAAAACGCAATAGTTACCTACCTCATCTGCATTTGGTGTCTCCGTTGGGGTGATCCCATCGGAGATGTTATGCGTCGTAAAACTAGAGTATCGGTGCTATCTTGCGGCGTTGTGTGCATAATCCAATGTTTAGTTGTTTTGATACAACTACGACTTACGACAGACAGACGGACGGACAGATGATGCGATGATAGCAAACACCGCGCTAGCATAGCGCTGCGCGGGTAAAAAATTGATTTGTAGGCTTATTTTATAGCGTAGGCCTACGTGTATATGCAAACCGCTTCGGCATCATTTATATTTCATCAAATTTTTGTTTTATTTAAGTAATGGAATTTTTAACACGGTAGGCTATGGCTACCGGATACTAATGCAACTGTTATCCACCAGATGACGATGTTTCATTGTTGCTATGCCATTTTGGGTAATATGTTATGAAATTAAAACTAAACTACACCGCGTCCGGAAATAAGGTGCCACTATATTTTTGCCACTGAATTTGCCAGATGCTGACCGATTATCAAAAGTCTTTCACTGGCAGACTTTGAATTTGTAGTAAAGCAATAATGAAATATCCCACCACTCCTCAAATGCGTCGCTACACTACCTTGTGAAAATTATGTTTGTCCTCAAAAATGGTCATGCTCCAGAGCAGAGTGAAGCGAACTGCCATGCAAAAATAGCCATTTGAAACAGTTGCTGAAAAATATTCCAGTGATGTTAGCACAATTTTGTTAGCTGATGAAAAGATATTTACAGCGGTTACATTGAAAAATCCAAAGAATCACCAACTGTACGCAACTGCAGCAACCAAGAAGAAAGACGTCGCGGCAAAACGCAGCTTGCGTACACGATCAACGTTCAGACACAGTCACTGATGGCATCAGTCGGCGAGTCACCAGTGGTCGCAAAACACGAGTTTGATACTTGCCGATCACTGAGTCAAGGTTACTGAGGGCTTATATCGTAACGTGATGCTGTTACTGCCCGCCATGCGTTAGATCTCAAGCGAGTTCATCTTTCCGCAGGGCAGTACCCGGCGCACATGGCGCTTGAGGCAGTCAACTTCTTTACAGATAACTTCGCCAGATATCGACTGATTTCCAAAATTCTATTTCAAGGAGCAGACTCAGCAGTTATTTGCAACAAAGCATTAGTAAAAGATCTCTTAATTCCTCAATCACGTTGTTACACTGGTTTATCGTTAATCACCGTATACGTTTCAGGTTGTAGCTGTTTTTCTGAAATTAATATTTCACAAAGTAGTGTAGCGACGCATTTGAGAGGTGGTTGGACATTTTACTATCGCATTACTACAAATTCATTGACAAGTCTGTCAGTGAAAAAAAATTTGAAAATTGGTCAGCATTTGGCAAAGTTAGCGGCAAAAATATAGTGGCACCTTTTCCGGACACGGTGTAAATGGCTGTATTCTGCGGAATGCCCACAATACCGTATTCGGCTCGAAGCGCTTGACTATCTGTGCACAAGCTGTTTACTTCCTGCATTTGACGAGGCCTAGTGTCACGTGACTCAATAGTCGATGGTGATTGGCTGCCTGCGACTGAGTGATGTTAGTGTTATCTGCCTTGTTGTCAACCCGCATCGGACCTCACAGAATGTTTAAGGAGGTTTTTGTACGGTGTACAAGCCAGGGGAACGACTTTAGATTGATTCCGACGGCAAAAATGGAAACTAGAAATTTCGTAGAGGGTTATTTTCGTAGTAAATTTCCAGCGATCTGTAATCATTGCTGATTTTTGGCGGCCTGAAGTCGCAAGACGTTAAAAAATTTGAAAAAAATTGGCGTAAATTTTTAGAAATTTTTGCGTTTTTGGAAAAGCGACCCCTTGCGGTAAAATTTTCAAAATTATATTTCGAAAGTTTTCATTGCGACACCGATCGATGTGTTGTGTTCAAATTTCACAAGCATCAATTTCTCTATATTCACATTGTTGTATTTCGGTCCTTGCTGATTAGTGACTAAACGACGCTCCGTATGTCTTAACAGGTTATCGGCCTATTAACGACCACGATGAACATTGCGATGCGGCTGTTTGATACGAGTGAAAACGAAAGGTACGACCGTACGATACAATCGTCGATTCAGTTCGTCAAAGGCCGTGCGTGCCTAGTGGAGAAATGCTGATCGTGCTGAGTGTACAGTCCGATTGTCCGTAGTCGTTGGCATTGTCCACACTTATGAAACTTTGGGAGACTTCGTTGATCTCAGGGTTGTTGCAGTCTGGAAAAACAGACAAACGACCACCCACGCAGCAGCGACAACGTAAATAAATTCTCCGAAGGCTCACGGTGTCCGCGAGCTCTTTCACCGTATCGCCGGCAACTTTTGCGCCGTAGCCCAAAATGTCGCCCATTCGTCTCCGGTGGGGGTCAGTCCGGAGTCGATAAAATGCAAATTGGTGCGGTTTAAAGCGCGGTCGGACTGGCGTAATAATGCGCCGGACTGGAGGCGGACGATGTCCGTCGTGTATAGGACTCGCCGGATCTATTTACTGTCGCCGGTTAACCCTTCCGGTTCGGCGTTCACATGCTGCCGAGATTTAGCGCGCGTTTATCAGCCGGTGCACGAATACGTAAGTAACGCCCCGGGGAGTTGCCATGTCATCGCCGCTACAAATCCAACGACCTAGCGTAGCTGACCGCGACCGAAGTGGCTCTAGTGATGCGGCCGCCGTAGAAGTCGGCGTCCAGAATTCCTCCTGCAGCTGTCGCCGTGAACACTGCTTGTTACCGTTATATACACGCAATTATTTATACATGAAGCCATTCAGCAGCGGAGGCGAAATGCTTTGAATATAATAGCTCGAGTTACAGCTGCACCACGCTTAGTGGCAGTTATCCGGCACTCCAACTAGGAGCGAACATTGTAGCTGCCTGCTGCCATGTTAGTCTGCTCGGCGTCGACATCTCCTGTGATCCGCTAGCGCCACGGAAGTCTTTTGACATTCTGGCGCTTTACAAATCGGATTATTATTATTATTATTATTATCTGAGTCTGGATCACCACGTCTCTCGCATCTGCGCGGGCTGCTACTACCAGACGAGCATGAGTTTGGGAGCGTCACGAGCTCGCCAACTGCAGGTGTTATATCAGTGACGTCTTACAGCAGAGATAGGCAAATAATAACTATACTGCCGTCATAAATTCTATAATCTACATTCAGTTACAATGAAAAAATGTTCAATTATTGATATTCTTTCACCCACGTACGTATATGCCTTAAGCGAATCGATTCTGAACAAAGCTGTACTTGCATGGCTAAATATTCCCAACAAGCAGGCTGTGGGCAATTTTAGGAGCATGACCGGAAACAGATAATTAATTAGAACGAAATAAGTTAAGAAATAAGACGTGTAAGTTTTATCGAACAAAAATTATTTGTAATCGATAAATACTTTATCGCCATAAATAATAGTCTACACTATTATGCCTGCCACCCTCGCTTCCCCTTCCCTAAAATAATAATTACATGCAAATATTTCCTATCGTTTCGAATTCCAAAATCGAATTTCAAATCTACTGTTGGTGCTTCACTAACAGTACTGTGAGCAGCCGACGTCGGTGAAGCGGCTTGGACACGGTACTACGAGATGGGAAGGAGAGGCGGCGGTGATATTGCGGAGTGGGGTGGTCAGTAAGTCTTCGCGGCATGGTAGCGAGAATGTTTCGCCGATGATCGCAGCTGACATCGGCCGCCCACCGAGCACATACGTCGTCATCAGCGCCGCCAGCAACGAATATATAACACGGTCGTTCCCGGCGTGCGTCGGACTCTCCTCTCGTGGTCCCGTTACGTAATCTTTGCTCTGGTCACGTGTCATGTCATCGACCGACCAACGAACAAAAAGTCCGTCGGATTAGTTGGTTTGATGGAACAGTTGCCATAACAACCGATATGATTACGTATAGGCATGACCAATATGATAGGTCTCTTGCTAACTATTGCCTGACTTTGACTGCCTGGCTTATTATCCTATATTTACAGGCTAGTTATCTATTTTCTCTTGATTTTCCCCGATTTATAACAACAACTACAACACCGCTACGCAAATTTTATTACCCGGTACCTTACTTTTTATCGCACATCAGCACAAGCACAACCATGCAGAGCGCAGTACTATTGTAGCAATTCCGTCCGTCTGTTGGGAGCCATATCTCAGAAGAAATGAAGTTGAGGCTTTTGCGCTGTAGCAGTTAAACCGTATTACGCGCACCACGCGCTAGTGCGCTGTGTTGCTGAGAGACAAGATTGTCATCCACAACGTATTTGACAACAGCTAACACGAGATAGTAAGATATCCCTCAAATACTGCCTACTGACTTTTAACTCCATGCACGATGAAGAACAACTCCTATTTTTGACACAGCGACCGACATCATGACAGACTTGGTAAACGATGAGTGTGAAGTAATGGACAGTAATATGCTATGTTTCCTTCCTAGGTTTTGTTTGGTACATATAATCGATTGTTTTGCGAATGAAAGGTGGTTCAGCTGTGCCCAAGTGATAATTTAAATCTTTCGTGCATTTGTTGGCAAAGCATTAACATACAGCGTTTAAGTAAAAAGATTGTTTACCTCCATCTTTTCCCTTCTCTGGTGAAAGATGACGGAAAACTGTGAAGACGTGAGATTGCTAATCTAACTGATGTAGATGCCTGCGATTTGATAGTTCTTATAGCATAGTAAGCATACACATGTGGACAGCGAAATGTTGACCTTCTAATATTGACTTTTAACCGCTTTATGTCAAAACTGGTTCGCATATTACACAGCTTTCATGCCGATTGATAATTTTCCGTGACTTTTCATCCTTCAAGATTTGTGAGGCACATGAGGGACAGATGGACAATGCCCGAAGAAACTTGTCTTGTGAAAGGAGAATGCAAGCGATTCGGTCAAAATGATTGCCACCTTCTGAGTTCTGACACTGTCGTCGTAACGGTGATTACTACATTATTCATTCACTGAAATGCACTGCTTGGCATCTCAATGAACGAAGATGGTCCGTTTATCTGTCAATCAAAATAGTATCCAGCTTTAGAGATCATTTTAAATCATTTGTATTTATTGTTGTTCCTTGCTCTGCGTTAAAATTCGGGAGACGGTTTAATTCTAACGTACCCGGTACTGTCGTCACTGGCTTTCCGCGAAGGAAAACTCGCTGCTATGAAATGGCGTAATGTGCTGACAGGGATTCGCCTAGTAGTGGCGCAGAACAAAATAGAATATAGGCCTACGCAGCCGCTGCGTCGCCGACAGAATTACGAGACATAGTCAAAGAGTTAATCGAATATTCAAGTCGCAGCCAGTAGTCGACAGTTAACGGCAGCCTAGGCCCACCTAACAATATGTATGCGCTCTGTCCAACTCGCAGTCTGTTTAACTCCGTTTTTGCTTAAATGCATGTGTAGCAACGTGGTGGCCTACAACTATACCGATAGTCATCATTGGTCTGTTTTCATTTCATACGTATAGAATTATCAGTATTTTTACTTTCGCTGGAAAGTGTGACCCCACGTAAACGTAAACGTAAACTGTCTATTTTCAATTAAGACGTGAAAATTCGAGCTATCAAAGGACATTATAGCCGACGTCTTATTTGGATCCGGCGACCCCGATTTCCTATAAAAGGAAATGTAGGTGATCTAAAAGCTATTTTCGTTTTTGGTCGTTTTCCTTTATATATTGCGATTATCGACTTCAAAATGTGCTGTTCTTACGTTGTACTTTACTAATTTTTTACTAAGCAGATGAATATACAATTATGATGAAGTTGTAGATTTGCAACTGCAGAATATTAATTTCTGTTTCCAATGATACAAAAATGGAAAAAAAACATCTACCAAGAAACACGTCAGTTATAGTCAAAAATAAAGTTGCGCATTTCTGTGGCTCGCGATGTAGGTGCACCACCCATCAGGGGTCACTCCGTCAGCTTCACAGGCCATATTCCTTTATATGGCACCAGCATACGAGGTCGAAACAAACATAGTTGCTATTCAAATAAGGTGTCACCTAACGGAACGTAACCGTACTGGCCCGCCGTGCTGTGTTGGCCGCCCGACCGCAAACACGCCCGGCCGCTGTCGCGCCGACCGTCCACTCGCCCGGCGGCCGGCCGGCCCGCCCGCCGGCAGCGTTACAGACGACGACAGACGTCCGCGAGCAAAACAATACTGGCCCGTTAGGCGAGCCAGTAAAAAGGGTTACAGTTATATTGAAAGGAGGTAAAGCCGTCTGTGAACACTTAAGTACGAGCATCACTAGGCCGCGTGGCCAGTAAATGTCATCGGCATGACGTCGCCGACGCTCGCTTGACATTCGCTTTCAGCGGGCACACTGCAGTACTGTGACACTTCGGGGGTTCTCAAATTCTATTGGGAAAAAGAAAGCAGTGGCGACCCGATGTGATGTGACAGGATGTATAAACACTTTAATTATTATCGCAGTGACTAATTGCACAACGCACCCAACATCTTTTTAGATATGTACAATGACAAGGTTCCAAAGTCATTCGACAAAAGGTCGCATCGCCGTCTCGTCGCCCATTTCTCCCAAAAGTGCTCCTTCCCATGGGCAACTGGACGCTGTGGGCAATTTTGGAAACAACTAGAAGCAAAAAAGCCAAAACGACTGTCCAGGTCCTTCCATGTAACCGTCACGCTGTTGCCATCAAAGAAATCAAACTGTCATACAACATCTGTAAGAACACTAGACCAACTAGAAAGCGCTCAAAGACTTCATACATTCGCAAAGGCTAAAAGAAATATCTGCATCGAGGACATTGATTGACTTGAGCATACGATACGATACCATACGGCATATTTACTTATTTACGTGAACTAAAAACTGACGGGAGGGCCCAGCTTAATCTATCACACAGCGCCAAAACGAAAAAAACGAGAAAAGCTAAAGAACGAAAACGGAGTAGCTCATAACGTTAATATTACAAGAATAGGTAATTATGTTGCGTTACAACCAGTGAGAAAGAACAATGAAAAAGACTAACATAAAACGCACACGCGCTAAGTTGCACATTTAACAGTTTTAAATGCATGTGTTTTATGATTATAGTTTAGCATTTACTTTAATTTTTACCGTTTTAGAGCTTTCGCTCATACAACGTTTAGATGAATTGTGAGCAGATTTTTCTTTATAATGCCTTTACATGATTCCGTTTTTCACAGGCTTGATGCAAAGCTTTCCGTAGCCAGATGGTAGCGGTGCTCGCACAATTTACCAGTATTAAATTTTAATTTTAATTTCACAAACAAGGACTCGATGATCACTCCCTAAATCTAATCGATTGTTTCTCGTTCCCAGATTTCGACGAAAATTAATCCATAAACGTTTTAACAATCTCGCTTCGATGACGGACAACAAGAGAGATTTTTTTAAACAGAAGAAAAACAGCGGCGACAATGCGACCTCGCTTCGAGGAAGTGACAAATTTCCAGGCATCGTTTGCGATCCCAAAACGCCATGTAATCGAGGGATGACGCAAGAACAATAGCTGCAACAGCTAGCGTGGATTTCGCCGGCTAGCCGCATCCAGTCATCAGCACGGCTTTTGAAGCAGCAGCAGCAGCAGCAGCAGCAGCAGCGACAGCGATGGCGGCGACAGCATGGCGTGCATGAAAGTTTTATCTGCGCGTCGGTCCCAACTGCAGTCGGCTTGACCGTCGGGCACGGACGTAAAGACTCGTTGACGACTATGAACGCCGAAAAACTGTCCAGTCTTAACCCGTTTTAGCTCAATGTTCACAAAATAACTATATTAATTCAGGGATTCGATGTCAGGCTGGCTAACCGACCATTTTTAGTTTTTGACTTTCGGGCACTCTGGCGCTCAATCCTGAGCGTCAAAGTGCCCGAAAATCAAAAACTAAGCCAGCCTGGCATCGAATCCCTCAGTCACTGTCCCCATTTTGGAACTCTGGACAAAATTGGTAAATTTCGACCGCGCCAGGACTGCGAGATGACTGAGCGGAACAGCAGATGAGCTAATTCCTCGGAAGAGCCGGCTTGTGCAACTCGAAGTAATGCAGTCTTCGATGACGTCCATTATGTCATCTAAAAGCATGATTCTCTCCTTAGCACAGAGTAATAAGTACATGGTTGCGTTGCACGCAAAACGCAGCCACCGATCTCTGTTTCCGTAGCCATCAGTCAGACTCCAGCTTATACTGCGAGACCACCGATACGGGGCTATTGTATCACGTGGTGTGCCTGTTTACTCCCCAGCTTTTGCCGATATCAAGTTATACTGCTTGGTGACAGAGGCACATGGGTGTGAACAATTATTTGCTTAAGGTTGCAGTGGCCAGGAATTGAACTCGCGACCATCTATTTGCGAGCCTAACGCCCTAACCACTACACTACCGAGCCACGCGTGTAACTTCGTTAGTGTTGGGTTTAGTTTCTTCAGTGCCAAGCTAAGCTGGTAAGAACTAAGAACGTCTCCGTACTATGTCGAGAGTGACTAAAACCTTAACTCAATCAATTCCACGGCTCTTAACAGCAAGTAAATAAGTAAGTTAACAAACACGCAACTTTAATAATAAATAAATCTGCAAATTTTTATATCACTGACTGTCAGGATAAGCAACATCCGCAATAGGTCTATACGAGTATGCATATACACGATTGTTGTGTTGTCTCCGAATTTTACCACGTCCGCCACGTTAGTACACCCATCTGCAGTTTCATTAGTTCTTATTTATGTTGTAATTCGGTGCCGCCGCGACGATCGCCTACTCGAGCCGACGTTTACGACGGAGGCACATAGGCTAAGCTGCAGTGGCCCTCGTGTGTACGTACGCACGGCGATGTCGTATCGTATCGTTATATGATAATGCAATGACGTCAAATTCATAAGCCACAGAGGAATCAATGCCACATCAGTGTTTCTCATCACTGCTCCGATATACGACGTCCGAACGACGGTCGTAATAGCGGAGCGGCCTACAGCCATAGCTTTCCATCAACGACCTCTACGAGTACCGGCCGACATAGTGATGGACAGAAACGATATTTGGATATCCAGCCATAACTGGAAACTGATAGGCCTCGGCCATGCCTACCAAGAGAGTGCACGTAACTTCACAAGCATACTCATTGATCCACTAACTCCTAACCCTATTCCAATCTAGACACTTTACTATTAATTATATACCACCTAAAGCCAAAGCATATATATTTAACGGAACTGTATTACGAATCTGTCCGTATTTTTGACAGATAACTCGTTTACGGGCTTCGGTCAAGCAAACAGGTAGACGGACTAACAGACAGTGTATAAGGCATAACCTTTTTCAACGAAGGTGGTGAAACAAGGTGTCGTCGCCCTAACGGGACGTAACCGTACTGGCCCACCATGCAGTGTTGGCCGCCCGCCGGCAGCGTTACGGACGACAGACGACGACAGGCACCAACGACCGTTACTAGTCTGGCCCCCTACAGTATGTGTAGGCGGGCCAGTAACAACAAAGCACTCTCTGTATTGTAGAACTGCTACAATTTACAGTTGGCAGCATCTTTGCGCTGCATGACACGCAGCACACTGTAATCTTCAACGTTCGGTGGTGATCGCCAAATTCAGTCATCCGTAGGCTCTGCTGTTTGTATTGTTTATGTCTGGAATAAGAATCTAACGAAACTAAACTGGGAAACACGTGCGCGTTTATAACTCTGCAGCCATTCACGATCACGACGTTTTGTCACGCTGACGCACGACAGATCTTCACTGCGGTAACGACGCGGCATCGAATTCCACAAAAGGCTGAAGCTGGCTCATCATCAGCCATGAGACGTCAAGGATGAATAGCGGTGAGAGAAGAGACGAGAGGAGAGGAAGGTGACAGCGGGATGATCAATATGATCGGAATGACGACGAGAGAGCGAATTCCCGGTCGAGCGGCCGGACTACCGACGCAGCGGCTGCCGGTGCCGCTTGTGTCGCTTCTGCCAGCCGCCGTAAGTCCACCGGCCTCGACTAGAGACAAATAGATCAAGCACGGAGGAGATTTTATCAACAACTACAGTCACAACGCAACGATGCTCACCGTAACACGGAGACGTACGACCAGTTTTAACGCGTACGCCGGTCCGCTCGACTTTGTAATGGACGTGGTACGATAGCGTAGTTACTTCGCCCCCGATAGTTGTGCGAAGTATTGCCATCAGCGTATGATCTCTGTCTGTTTGTTTGTCTGTCTGTCCGCTCGCATATTTCAAAAGTCACACGTCTAAATGTCACATTTTATGTACTTGTTGGGCTAATTACCTTTGGCTTACGTGGCTCGGTCCTTCTCTGACGGCAAGGCGATATGTTATGTACTTCCGGTTTTATGAATGACGTCATGTTTCCACGTGATGGACAGAATCGGCGAAAATCATATCATATGACGCGTATATATCGTCGAGTTCGCCAGGTGACGGCGCCGGGGGCGAAGTCTGCCGCCTTTGACAGCATCTTGTATTGAGCCTTATCTTGCATGTCTCAGACTGGCACCTAATCAGCGACATATTCGTCAGTTTAGACATAAATCACAGTAACGTTTTGCCACCAGTAGCTATTTCTGTGGCTAAAAAAGTCTATAGGCTACAAAACCGGACTCACTTGAGCAGCTTCTACAAACTTGAATGCAGGTAAACAACTACAAATCCAACGACATCAAAACCGGTTAGTGGTTTGTGACACCGCATCTACAAACTTCACCGTTCATAAGTATGATGTGACTATTGGTCAGTGTACTGCAAATTCTATTAGAGAAATTGTTTTTACTAATTTTAATACTACTGATGTTTTATATTAGTGTGAGTATTTGATGTGTTTTTAATTTTTAACTTCTTTATATATACTGCATTGCCTTGTGTTGTATTGTACTGTACTGCCTGCGTGGCGAATAAACTTCATCATAAAGCTTGACGGACGAAACATAAACTCAGACACACATACACACATAAACACAGACTCCGTGCGCTGCCCGACGATTTCCGGCATTGGCTTCACGAACCAAAAAATACCAGTCCTTTATAAATTTTGGCCTCTTAAACTATCAGTGAACCTTGGTCCGTCTGGCAAATCACTTGTTCAGTTGTACTTGTATTATTTTTACAGTTTTATATTTACCCTTACCGTTTTATGCACAATTGTATATGTATTGTATTGTATTGTAGTATTAGTCACGGTTATTTTGTGCTTTATATGGCTATTTGGCCACTTTGGCCGCAAAGTTGATAATTAAACTTGACTTGACTGACTTGACTTGATAAACAAAAACGTCGAACATTCTCGTCCCCTGTGGGGGGCATGCGTAGTCCGAGCCAAACCGTACTCGCCATGGTGATAGAGTAGGTTTTTAAGTAGCATTTCGACCTCGGGATGGTCGTTAACGTCGCCCGATTATCAGTCAGTGGCATTTTATGCGAGAAACTCACTTCAGACATACTATGTGTAACGGTTGACTGAAAATACAGAACGTGAAAATGGGCGACGAAATTGACGTCAGTGATATGCTTTACGTCTGTGATGTTTATGTATTTTTAACGTAATTAGGCTTACGCACACGCAAGGCGGATGAATGTGTTGAAAATAGTTAACTTATTACAGTTCTAGTAGAGTAGATTCAAAGTGGTTAACAAGTAGCTATAACTACTTTTTACAAGTAGTTAAAAAGTAGTTACAACCAGCGGCGGATCCAGAAGGTGTGGCTAGGGGGCGAATGGAGGCCACTGGGGCCGAGGCGCTGTAGGCACCAAGGTCGAGTGAAGGCGCTAATCTAGTCGAGCGCCGTAGGCGCGAGGATCGAGGCACCGAAGGCGCTCAGACGTGGGGTTTGGGGATGGGCTGTGCCCTCCCCGCCGGGGTAGGGGTGTGAGGAAAGGGCGTGCCCGCTCCTCAGAAAATGTTTCGATTTTTGAGTTCAAAAAAGGCCAGTTTGGGTGCATTCTGGGACTGATAAAACCTCCTTTTGATCGGCCTGGCGTCTAGATTTTTGTCCAGCAGCCGTCTAGTGGGGTTGGGAGGGGGTCGCATCGCCCCCTTGCCTCCCGCGGATCCGCCATGGTTACAATTACAAAATTGGTAGTTAGGAAGTCCAATTTTAAATATTACTACTTAACGCCACTTACTTTGAGAGGCTAGCTGTGAAAATTGTGCGTGTTCACCAGTCTGTAAGGTTATGGAAGATTTCCTCTAGTCTAAATGAACAAACATTCAGTCTTTGGCAGATTATCCGGTGAATGGGTGACTGCAGATGACTTCATTAAAGGCCAACTCCACATCGCAGAGCAAATGTGGACTTGGTCTTATTTTCATTATTTTCGTGCACGCTCGTTGCATATTCTTTAATAAAGTATCAGTATCAGTATCAGTAGAGCTGCTGCTGCTGAACGCTTGTTCAGCACAGCTGGATTGACGTGCACTTTCTCCACGGAGATGCACAATGTCTAGAAAGGTTTTTGATGGTGTAGTGTTTCTAGAGTGTCGTGTTCATGATCGTGACCGAGTTAGTCTCCTAGGCACGAAAACTGAGAGTTGAGACCGAAAGAAATATGTGACTAGAAAACGCGTTTAATGGACAAGATTTTTGATAGACAGTTGAAAACGTCTTTAATTACATGCTGTAATGCGTTGATAATGTAATAGGGCCTACTTTACGTTAAAGATTTCATTGTTTTGCATTAATACAAATTTTACAAAGTAATTGGTAAAGTACTTGCATAGTAGTTGCGAAAGTACAGCTGTAGTTATAACTACTTGCCGTTTCAAGTAGTTAAGAAGCAGTTATCACTAGATGGAAAGTACTCTGAGAGAGTACAACTCCCCGCGAAAGCTGATTAGATCTCCCGGCACTCAAGTGCGGCCAACTCGACAAACGCTTGCGGTCAACTTGACACACGCGGTATAAAACAAAATAGTCTAAAAATAGTCCTAACCTAACCCTTAAGCCTATATTAAGTTTTAAAAGTGTTAAAAATATATACAGAAATTATTTATAAAAAATAAGTCTTGACCTGGAGTTGAACCCAGGCAGCAAAATTCATGCCAGCATTCTTGTCCCATCGTCTTACCAACTAAGCTACTGCCGCTGCTCAAAATGGTTGCTATTTTTAGGCGTTTTATGCTATGATAAATAGTGAGCCATCTGTAGAATTTGACCGTTACTTCCACATCCGTCTACTGATCGTAACGAAACACGAATTTGGTTTTCCCTTTTCCCCTAGGAACCTTTTCATAAAATTTGGTACAAATCCGTCCACACTCTTTTTATTTATCGTGGTCACAGTCAGAGACATAAACACACACGCACAAACCAACGCCGGTAAAAACATACTCCCACGCTTTCGCGGGGAGAACTACTTTTGGGACCAGTAGTTAGAAAGTAGTTGCAACTACTTGGTAGGTAGTTAGTGCCAATCACTGCGCTTTATCAGCAAACACAAAACGTTGAAGACACTTTCAAAATGTTCAAATCATCACCGGGTCACTGCTGAACCACCTTTGGTTCACAAAACGATCAACTTTATGCACCAGACGGGACCTACGAAGCAGTGTAGCATTCTGCCATCGGTTACACATATAACATATCATCATTATATTAATATCGTAATAGTAATGGACGGTATTGTTCATTGTATTGTTTATATGACCGCACTGAAGCATTAGCAATGATATCAGTCAATGATATGATGTGAGATTTTCGATGGAAATGCGGTTCGTCGAGAAGCCGAGAGAATTGATAGATTTGTTGGCAAACATGACGCTGTCGATCGGAGCTGGGACTAGGTAGGCTGGAGCGTGACGTGTCGCGACCTTGCCCTGGTGGCGACACATGACGGCCATACGACGCACCATCAGTCACCGTGCGCCAGCCACCGACCGACCGTCGTCGTTGTCTGCCACCGCTACCGCTGCTGTTCGTTCCTTGCTCGCAGCTGCAGCCCGACCTCCGCACGTATATCCATCTTCCGCGTCACGCTCGTCGCCCACTCGAACAACCTCTGCACCCGACAGACTTCTCGCTGTAAACAATGACGAAGCGGCCGGTCGCCGATTCTAGGTTTATGTTGCAGCGAGCGCGCGAATGGTCTTCGTCCTACGTGCGACTTGATGATGCGCAGTTACAACGTGGCGTCACCTGCACACCGGTATGTGAACTAGTCCTCCACACACTGAATGTCTCAATAAAGACGCCCTACATTTGTTCCATCATTATACATTTTGTCCAGTTTACTTTACATTCAAATATCTAATTTCTGCGGCAGTTACCGTATTTCCTCTAATAGAAGCCGAGCGCTTCTATTAGAGTAAATACGGTATTGAGGTTTCTTTTGTCTACGTTCGCAGTTTACCTGTCAATTTAAGTTTATATACCAAGTAAAAAATGAGCGTACTCAAAGGTCATCAGCAACCAAAAAACATTAAACTCTAGAAGTGAGCAATCACAAAAAATGCCAAAACTTGCTGTATCTTGTGCCTCGTAATTTTGACCTTTGACCTTTTGACCCCAAAACAAATGGTTTCCATGACTCATGATGTAACATTTCTATGTTAAGTTCGGTAATCCTAGCTGCAACGGTTTTTGAGATATCATGCGTATAAGCAAACCTGCAGATAGACAGACAGACAGACAGACAGACAGACAAACAATCAGACAAACACCGGTGAAAACTCTACCCCCCCCCCCCC
>Ga0209780_1001538_pt1 | contig 15352 bp, 11 predicted proteins | sample WorMetexBAHAMAS2_FD_187384 | JGI IMG/M metagenome (GOLD analysis project Ga0209780, IMG submission 187384) | Marine gutless worms symbiont microbial communities from Max Planck institute for Marine Microbiology, Germany - Inanidrilus exumae... | ecosystem: Host-associated > Annelida > Digestive... | reverse complement strand
CTTGTCTTAAATAAATCAACAGAGTCAACATCTACTACAACATTTGGCAAACTGTTCCAGATGTTAACAATTCTATTAGTAAACGAAAATTTTCTAAGGCACCATACAAGGAGTTAAAACACCAGGAAAGGGTAGCTGGAAGGAAGTTTATTTGTATTGATCAGTTCAGTTAATGCTAAATACGGATATACTCTTTTCAGCCAACCCTAACACTTGCTAACTGTTCTACTCGACTGGTTTTCCTGTTACTGTATTAAATCAGACACCTGTTTACTTTACGTCTTTCTAAAGTTACATGATATATTGATGTGTTGTTTGTAGGAGATGACTGCTTTTGTGTTTGTGATATATTGAAAAATGGTGCCTTGCTATCAGTATGACTTCTGTTAACTCAGCTGCAAAAATGGTTGGCCATCTGAGGCGATGGTTGACAGGTGAAGAGGTGACTGCTGACAGTCCTTGTGTGGAGAATGTTTCTGCTCGCTGCAGCACTTGTACGTGTAATTCGGTCGCCAGCAGCCAGTTCGTGTATCGTGGGCGATCATACTCGGATTGCTGCTCCACATCATGCCAGAGTGGATACCAAGATCAGGAAGCTCGAGAACGCTCGTGTTCTGTAAGTAGTCGCTGGACGACTTCACAAGACTGGCGAAAACTCGGCCTACATACATATCATACGTCGTCCAGGAGTGCGTGGTCATCTGATCGACAGAGCAGTGTCCATGCACTGTTGGAGGAGGACCGTGAACTTTGTCGCTGCTGTGAGCCAGTCTGCTGCTGTGAACGTTGCTTTGTGTATGTCAACGACCATCCGCCGCTGTTGCCGCCACCATATGGTGAACTGTTGTTAGGAGGTGGCACTGATGTTGCGGCGAAACTAATCAATAGTGAACCGTCCGTTACCGCAGATACTGCTGATGTGACTGACCAAGTGACAATAGTGGCTGCAGCCGATGACAGTCGAACATCATTGTCCACCAAACCTGTCCCGTCAGCCACTGGACAGCTTGATGATACAGTAAGTGCACTATTTTAGTTTAGTATCATCTCACATTGCTTGTAATTCAGTGGAAACGTTCTGACAAATATGGACATTTGCTGTTACTGTTACACGAGAACTTGCCAGTAGCATGCACATTTATACTTATTTTATCACCGCTGTTTTCAGACTATAGCTCCATAGGTAATTTGTTTTACAGGTGTTTTTTTGCATTTTAACACGTTTGTTTGTTGTATGCTTGTCTGCAAAACACTTGTCACGGTGATGATAGTTGTGCGTCTCTGTGATTACATGTGACGTTTCTCGCAAGGAGAAATTTTCGATTTTGTGTTTGTAGGGAGAAACCAGTAAAGGTAATCAATAATTATGTGATATTGGAATTTGTTAACCTTGTGTTTGCTGGTGCAGCTGTTTAACTCTTGGAGACACAATGTTGCAATAAAAATTGTTGATAATAAGTAACAAAATGCTGATTTATGCAGCATTGTCAGTTGTGACATACCTAAGACAATGTCATGCATTTTCAGATCCTGTCGAAACTGGAGGTACACTTATGTACTCATGTACACGATAACTATTATGTGAACGTTTACAGAACTAGACGATAGTGTAAATGAATGAAGTAGCAATGACAAAATTCAGTGCAAAGAAATAGTGTTAACTAAAGTTTGTGACTTGGTACAAATTAAGTGATATTGAGATGAATGAAGTTCATTGGAGGCTGCCCAGCTGATGTCCCAGGTGGCTGTTGGCTGTTACTTACTACAATTCTGTTATGAAAACGATCTGTGAAATGTTTACAAGTTTTGTCTACGTGTTTACTAACTTAAACAATATGGACAGTATTTTGATTCATAGAATGCAGTTTAGCTACAGCTGACTAGTACTACTACTGGTTGGTTGCGTGGGACAGTGGTAGAATGTTGGTCTGTGACCAGTGAACTTTCCCTGTCTATGCTTGACCTGCAACTGATGGGTGACCAGTGACCACTTATGTGGGTAAACTGTCCGCTACAGGTCAGTCAGTTGGGCCAACTCAGCCTTTCATCCTTTCGAGGTCGATAAGTGAGTAGTGAGCTGTAATTGGATGTGCACTACCTAACTCGCGTGGCGCCATCTGGTGAATGCTTACGAAGTAAAGGCGGGATGGTTCCTTTCATTCAGGTTAAACTGTGTGTTCCGTCTACCACGTGCCATTCCTGAGTGCATTAGAGGTGGTTTATGACGATGCGCTATACAAATCGACGTTTACTTTACTTCAAAGCGTTGTGTACCAATTATCTAGTTATTTCTGAATAATTGTAGTTTCGTCTTTACTTTTAAGTTATCTTTATTCCTTTTGACCTGTTAATTTAAGGAGAACAGAAATAGCATCACTTGTATTTATGTGCTCAGTTCCACGAAGATCATTTCTCAGTCAGTCAGTCACTTACAGATGCGTCGTTAATAACTGGTAAGTTTGTATGCATGTGCATTACCAAGTCACAAATTGCATTTCTGAAACCAAAGATGGTAACAGTTTATTAGATATTTGAGCATAATGTGGTTTAATGATCAGTGCATCATGGCTAAATAGTTGTTCAGTGGCTGCACTAGTATAGTGATCACGTTTGAGTCAAAGACCAGGAATTGCGACATACAACTCTGGTTTCTGCACCCAGTTACTGCATTTCAAACAAGTGTGATATTTTGCATTGTGTTGCAGTCAATAGAGTTGGAAGCTTCAACAAGTCGACACACTGTGACGCCGTTGAGCCAGTGTCTTCTGCCACCGTCTGTCCACGCGTCATTTGATGGCGAGGATGGATATGCCAACAGCCAGCAGCATCTCCGCTGGGCCCGTCATCAACGACTCATTGATGATGCCTTGACAGCGACTGCATGCCCGCCTCCGAATCGGACAATTTGCCATGTGGTTGACTGCTGGTGACTGTCTGCCTGTTAGTCCATAGATATCTTGTATGTTTGATAATTGTCAGTTCCGTCCGTTTTCCATTATCACTGTGAAAATGCTGCTTTAACTTTCGATATTGTTTATTGCATGGTGTGCAATACACATCAGTTTTATGTGTGTTTGTCTATATGTGACTGCTTCAGCCATATTTACACAATTTTACTGCTGATGATGATGATGATGGTGATGATGATTTACTGCTGACACTGAAAATAGTCTACTACTTTGACATCACGTGTTTAGACAGATTTTGTATGTCGTGTTTGTCACATTTCTGTTCATTTTATAAGACTGTTGGAGCCTGTGAACGTGAAATGGTATCGAGTCCGATTTCCACATAGTGAGGCTGAAAGCTGTTGGACATTTTAGTAGTTGGCCTGTCTGGCTGCTTACCTGAGTTACCTGCCCTCGTGGCTGAGTGGTTAATGCACTCAGCCGCCATGTGCAGTACAGCGTGATGCGCTCAGTGGCCGGGGTTCGACTCAGCCCAGGCGCGTCCGCCCACCAAAGAATTATCTCTAATAATTCCTATGCACATGATGAACACTGAACAGGGAGTTAATCCCGGGCAGGTAAGAGGGTTCGACGGTGTCCTGTATAAAACGTGACCGTTGCTGATGTCTTGATTAGAAGCGTCAATGTATCAGCTGCGCTGACGTGAGGGCCGAAGCAGATAGATGTGACTAAGTCTCCTGGCTGACGCTGCAGAAGTGTCAATTTAGGTGTCCGAACCGTAGACCGGAGGGGCTGGCACTGAATAAGTGCCAGTCTGGGCCAGGTGCTGAATGGTTGGCTGTCGCTGAACAAGTGCCAGTCTGGGCTTAGTCAGACAGTAGGCCATGCCTAGAGAGGGCCCATTTCGAAATACCTGACAAGCTGCTCAAGCCTACTTTCCCTCCTTCACCCTACTTAGTGTGCACACCACACGCACCTATCAACTCCCCTCCTCCCCCTGGGCTGGCACATTGGACCGATTAAAACAGTCTCAGCACTGGGGTCCAGACTGGGCTGGACCCCTGCTTGCAAAGAACAAATGAACGAACGGTCTGGCAGTTGTTAGGAGAACAGCAGTGCCTAACACCTGAACTTCGTAAATGTGGTGTTAACTGTAATAAGCAATCACTGTGAGAAAAGTGTCTGAGCATAGCCTCCCACATTTTTGACAAAGTACTGTAATAATTTGTTGTAACAATATTCACATATTGTTTCTAAGTACAGCGCCCCGTATGGGCTCTGGGGTGGTAATGCACCGTGATTCATATGTTGAGTTCGGCGCTATATAAATTGTTCGTAATTTTACCTTAAAGGCGCAATATGTGTTGAAAGCGCCATTAAACTCTAACCAACCAAGATATTGGCTGGGAAGAACGTCTCCAAAATGACCTATTTTGTGTCGGGTGGGACGTAAAACCTTAATCAATCAATTCTAAGTACACTACAGCATACATGAAATTGCATAAAATTGTGTACTAAAAATGCTGAAACTGTGCTGTTGCTAGGGATATGCCCTATACCCCACTGGGGAACTTTCTCCTTCCCAATCCTCACTCCCTCAGCACCTTTACTGTTGCATTTACATTCTGTTGTTTCCCCCACCGTCTTATGTAATTCTGCACCTGTAAATCTTAACTGCACCAAATGCAGCAACCCAGCTTTTAGCTTCACGAACTACTACTCGCAACAGACTTCGTATGCTAATTGGTTTTTTATTTTAGTTCTTTTTTTGCCGATTGTCGGTTGTGGCTCAGTTAAGTAGACTCAGCTGGCTGTCCATCAGCTGAGTGCTTTTGTTGTGTTAGCTGTAGTTTCTTCAGTACAATGCTACGTTATTTGATAGAAAGAAGTCTATAGGTGACTTGTTTTTGTGTCAAGTGGGTCATAAAACCTTAATCGTTTACCATGAAATCTTAAATATAATGTGTCCTGGTGTATAATATGCCGACTTTAAGCTGTAATTTGAATGGAAAATTGAAGTATCACAAACGTAATCTGCACAGCTCACCTGTGTGCCCAGCTCATAGACAGACCATGCTACATGCTACATTTCTAGCAATAGACTGCATCTATGCACTGTGTGCAGGTGATTCGGCCTAAAAATGAGGAATGGCTTGGTAACAAGAAGAGGCAATGGACACGTTCAGTTTGATGTACGAATGATTCTGCTGTGTCTTTCCTGGTTTGATCTCACAAGCTGTGTGCAGTCAGACAGTATTGAAGGTTAGCTTTACATTGTGAATTTCCCTGTTACGTTCTTACAGTAATGTTCCATGCCTCAGCTTCTCCACAGTGATAAGTCACATGCTTAAAATGGGCATTCAAGCTGTTGACATTCAAACTGTTTGAGACGTCTTATATGTGTCTGTAGATGTAAGTCTTTACTAATTCAGATATTTACTTAGATATTACTATTGTAGCGATAAAGTTAGTTTGTAAGTCGATGTTGAGCCACTGTGATATTGTATGTGATGTAACTTTACACATCGTCGATGTGCGACTATCCGACTTGTTGTATTCATTGGCTGAAATTGTGAGTCGAGTTTTCCGTTGTTGTCAAATGATAGTAACAATGTGTACGATGTATGGATGTGCCCAAGGAATGGTTTGGTAACAAGAAGAGGCAGTAGATAAAGTAGATGTCCCCGAGTGTTGAGCTACCCAAGTACTTAGTGCATAGAATATGTAATGTGTAATTCAGAGATTTAGTATTTTGTCCAGAATTGTGTACTCATCTTTAATCTTAGGAATACAGATTTCAGAATTCCTTCTTACAGTTCATTTTGGACACCTTCTGCATCGGCATCATGTGTAATTACTAACACTGTTACATATGGTTGAACAAGGAAAAGAACGCCTTTTACACCGTTACATAGGATCTGTTAAACATTGTCAGAAAGTGACATATGACCATATCAGTGTTCCACTTTGTGCTCTACTGTTTTGATACCACGGCGTTTATTTGACAAACAAATTACTTGCCACCAAAGCACTGTTATCAGTGCATCGACTGATATGATGTACTACTGCTGAGTGAGCTCTTGTTGTTGTGTCAATTTTTGCAGTGTCTTGAGCAATTTTTCGTAATGTTCAATATTGTTGTATTACATATTAGCTGCAGAATGTCGTCCAGCAAATAGGCGATAGAACTGTTTCCTGACATTCTCGTTAGTGGATGAAGTGGATCAGACTTACACCTCAGAGTACCGGGACAGATGCAGGATTTGCTGGTGGCAGGTAACTGGGTTGGCTTATGGATCACAGTTACAGCCGTGATACTTTGGACAGAGTTTCTTCAACTCTGGAAATTGGTTCTTTAGGAAATTTTTTAGCTATGCTGAAGGAACGTCATACGGTCATACAACTTACTTGCAGTCCATCTTCTTGGAAACTGGCTACCTTGGCTTAACTTGTAAATTCCGAAATAAGGGATTACCGTGCTTCGTTAAAATAGTGCATACATTGCTTGCACGCTGCTTGTGTTGCAGTAAAAACTAGAATGTAATGACAAAAATCTACTGGGATTGTGTTAAATTGTCTCCTGGAAATTTACTTAAAAATTTGATTGTTCGTAATTATTGACACCCAGTCAGATTGTTAGAAGTGCTGCTTGTATCAGCGTGACTTACTGTAGCAACGTGCAGAGCTTTCCCTCAGTACTTCGAGATGTGATCTAGAGTCACCAAATCACTTTTCAGAGTTAACTTTCATTTCAGGAACCAATGTAGCAGTGTTCATTTTCTCCAACAAGTATCCTGCCCAAAATTCCTTCCTTAATACTTCCTTACTCATTTACTTCCTGACTTACCTATCTACGCCTTTCAGAATAGACCTGTTCCGTTTGCAGGCCGGAGGTAGTAGGAGGCGACCAAACCTGGCTTTACTTTTTAGGTCGACTTCCAAAGTTTGGAAGTCGACCTAATACTATGGGTGGCAAATTTCCGTACGTCCGTCCGTCCACAAAAAGTTTCTTCGATTTCGATGAAATTTGGTATACAGGTAGTACTCGATGAGAGATGAAAAAAGGTAATGATCATGCCCGGATCCAAGGTCAAGGTCAGGAGCCCATGAAAGTCGGAAATACGACCATTTTCAAACTCTGTCTCCTCCCCCATTTATAATGGGGCTGACAAATGACCACGGATTCTTAAATTAGGGGGCAATATCTAAAATTTAATCGGTCAGATTTTTAAAATTCGTCCTCGTTTTCCGTCACGTGACCTCTGAACTTTGGTCCTAACCACGTCTGACGGCCATTGTCTGCCCTAGCGGAAGTCTACCGTCAGTCTCCGTACGGGACTAATTTTTTGTATTAATTTTATGTTGTAGTATATTTTGTTATGGATGCATGTTTGCTTTCGTTGTGCTTGATTTAGTTTTTTTCAGTACTAACTAAGCCAAGAGATTTGCTGGGAAGAGCGTCTCTGAAATGACTTATTTTTGTTGGGTGGGACGTAAAATGGTAAAACCTTAACTCAGTCAATCATGAATGCCGTCCATGTGCTGGTATCTGACGTTTTGTGAGATGGCTTCAGTGTGCTGTTCTTTTTGTGTCACAGGAACTAACTGAATGAGGTTTAGGTAGGTCAGTTGTCGGTGTTGTGTCTGTAGGTATACTGTTGATGTTCTGTTAGCAACAGTCAGGTGATTGCTAGCCGTAGACTGCCTAATAATAACCGATAATGGGTATATCTTATTAAATACGAGCCCAACTGGAAACCATAAGCCGCAACCAATTGACTCCTGCATGCCATATTTCACCAATCAGTGCAACATGTCAGCCCTGTGGGACAAAAAAACTCAATCACCCCCTGAATTATTTAAATGATTGCATATCCGCTGGCGCATCCTGCTGGTAAAAAGGCATTATGTTGTACGGCATCAGATATTATTCATACAGAGACTGATAAAATAATTAGTTATGTACATAGACACACATTTATGTAATAGAGAAAGCAATTACATTGTATTGGAATACTTTCTATATGGTATGTCAGCAATATCGACCGTCCCTAGTTTTCTAGTAAATTGTCCGTTTGTATGTAGCGACTGATGTATGAAGCAGAACTGCCACAGCTGTTTTCTGTCACTCGTTAACATCGTTACGGATCGTCAGTATTCTGTTATCTATTGGCAAACTGTGGTCTTTGTTTTATTGGTGTGCTTTAGGTGCAAGCATACTGATTTCAATTTGTGAAATTTTACATTTTTGAGAAATCGATGTTGTCATTTGTTACAGTAGTTTTATTTGCACAGAAGATGTTTGGTAAACATACTCGTGTTGTTTGCTTTACCAGGGTGTCTAACACTCCTGGAAATCTACTTGAATTTTTTTGTCTACTGGTGCCAAGTCTCGTGGAAATTTCATGGTGTTTGTTGCGACTGATATGATGCAACGACGGATGTCGATGCAATGGTTCCCATGAAACCACAGTGAAATGTCGCTCAATTCTTTCCAACAGAATGCTTTGACGAAAATCTCAGTTTAGCAGTTACATACACCAAATGTAATTAGTCTTGAATGGTTATATGACAACCACTGGGTGACTTTATCTTTCGCTTAAACTAAGTTTTAAACAGAAGCCTAAATACATATGGCAAAGTCCAGTTTTAAGCCGACGCTCAGATTAACTTTGGTTTTAAACAAACTTCAGTTAAAAACTAAATTCACTTTACTTTTTTTCGCAGTTTGGTTTTAAACCGAAGTTAAGACTTAAAGTTTCAAACGAAACTCACGTAATGCATTCAGATAAGCAGTTGTGTTTAAACCCTAGCGCTTAACTTCAGTTAAAAACTAAATTCACTTTACTTTTTCACTTAAGTTAAGCGCTAGGGTTTAAACACAACTGCTTATCTGAATGCATTACGTGAGTTTCGTTTGAAACTTTAAGTCTTAACTTCGGTTTAAAACCAAACTGCGTTGTCACTTTACTTTTGCATATTAATTAGGTTTAAAATTTGAGTTTTGGTTTAAAACTGAGTTTAGAACTTAAGTTTAGTTTAAAACTTGAGTGTAAGCGAAGGGTAGTCACCCACTGTCGATGCAGCCAGGTAGCAGCATTTACGGGAAAATAGCGCAATCATAAATTTCACATTGAATTCGCTAGGGGTGTTGGTGGCCGCGCTTATGTTAATTAGTTTCTGATTTTGATCGTAACTTCATCATAAAATTATCGTAACTTTATTCCTCAAGTTTATCTTAGGATGTTTCGAAAATCAACATTGTCGTGACTTAATCCTAAAATCCTCGTAACTTTAGTCATTATCCTAAGTTTATCCTAAGATGATCTTATGAACTTTTGAAAATCGGGCCCCTGGCTTCTAGTACATCCACATTACAGTGAACTGACGGCAACATGTCAGTCATTGGACAGTGCACAAATGCACAGAAATTACTCACTTTTGCTCTTATGCTAAACATTTAATGTGGTTCAAATTGTTTACATCAGTTACTGTGTTGTAAGATGATGCACAATTATTGGTCAATTATAACGTAATTTATTAGTAGCTAACAGGTAATCAAAGCACGGCGTGTCTTTAAACAGGCAATGCAAAAATAATTTTCTGTCTGACTGTACATTGCTGATAAATGACAAATACTTCATTTACACGTAAACTGTAAATTGAGTAACACTGTGTGCTAAGAACTTCGTAGGCCTCTATGTGTTTATGTACTGCAGACTTCAACAAACTGTATTTATGCTACAGGACCAATATCAGTCTGTCGTTAATTGTCATGTAGGTCAAACTGACAATCTCCTCTGAGTATACGTGCTAATATTCACATCAATACTCAGATTTGGACGAATAGTGATAACCCGTATTGGATACAGACCTTACGCTCAAGTAAACCACGAACCGGCATGTAATGAAGATCCAGCCTGTTTTCACAGCTTCTAGAGAGCTAAGTCCTTCCTGTGTGGTCCACAGAAGGCACTGACGTCATATTTCTCTAGCTGTAAGCCACATCACACCAGCCAATCCCACTACTATCCAGACCCACTGTGAAATAGATTTTGATTGGTTGGGGATTAACGGCACTTTCAACACAATTCAGGTCATATTGCACATTTAAATTAAGGTAGCCACGGTGTTTTTGGGACCCGAAACCAGCACCTGATGTGTAGTAATGTGAATCTTGCTTCAATGACAATGGCCAGTAGTAACTTCAATGTACATTGTAAGCAAACTGTTTACTAGTGGCCGGTATTTCAACATCACTGACTACAAATAACACATTACACTGAACAAAATGTAATTCACACCACCAATGTATCATGTTACTATAAAAAAAAGTTGACTTAATAGATAGCAAGCCAACATCTGGATTAAAAGCAAAGTCGCAAATTACAGCAAAACTGGCAAAAGCTGAAAAAGCCCCCCTGGGCATGTCAAACTGTAGTATGTCCTTGAAACTATTTTTTATAAATTCATACAAAATTTTTTTCACAATGCAATCTTTATGCCAACAGACTCATAAATCATGTTTTTTTTCCGTCCTGAAGTTACTTTGATAATAACTCATCACTATACACAAAGTTACATATCATTCGAACTTTCATAAATATTACATAAAGCTCCCGTTAAGCATAAAAAAGCGCAACTTGGACACCAACTGACCTCATCATTGCTAATCAGAATTTCTCCATCAGCAGAGATTTTCAAAAAAAAGTATTGCAATTTTTTATCATTTAGTGCTTCATGTTTCTTCCTTCAACTTGTCTTAGTAAGACTGTCCAATGTTCTGCTTAAATGACTGCCGTTAAATAATGGCCAACTGCCATACTATAATTATACACGTTAATGTTGCACGCTAAACAACACAACGTGATTTGTAATGCAGGTAAGCATCTTCATTTATTTGCAAATGCTGGATGGAAATGGCTTGAAACGGAAAATGACTTTGCCAAACAAAACTCACGAGGCACAACGTCAGCGTGTCCGGTCAACGTTGTCTGAAATTAATGGGGGAAAATTTAGATGCAGAAAGCTGTGTGGACAGCACGAGGAATTTTCACGCGCCGCCGCCCTACTTCTGTCGGCGCTCTCCAAACAGCTCCAGCAGCTTGATGAAGAGGTTGATGACGTCGAGATAGAGCGTGGCCGCGGCGAGGATGTACTCCTCTGGCGACACTTTCTTCATGATCATGCTCACATCGTAGATGATGTAGAGTGAGAACAGAACGGCTCCAGCGCCAGTCAGACAGACGTGAATCATTCTGTTCTGCAGCCAGATCTGACACACACATCATTAACACAGTCACAGCCAGGCAGACCACAAGTGACGGACAGCGGTGTCGGAAGTAGTTTGAAGTTGGGGCAGCAGAGGAGTGGGGCTGTATGTGCCCCTCTCCAGAAAAATTTACATTTTTAAAACCCAAAAATGGCGTGTTGTGGTGCATTCTAATGCATTATTTTTAGGGTTCCTACGCATGAAGCTGCAGGTCTTGGGGTCTGCGGTACTGCGATGGGGGTATAATCCTGCATTTTTTTAAATTTAAAGTGCAAAATCCTGCATTCTGGTGCACCACATTCCTCCAGCGCCCCAAAAGTTGGGGGAGCAGTCGCTGACCCTGCTCCCCATTCCAGTGCCCCTGACAATGGACGTAGAAATGGCAATCGGTACGGCGCATACTTCCACCATGCTACTGAAATCGGTGAAGTGTCATTAGCACGTGGCAAGCATGTTACTTGACAGAAAGTGAAAGCAGTGGCATCACTGAAAATTCAGCAGCACCTCATGTTATGTATTGCTGACCGACTTGTAAGCTTGTATGACATCCTCAATATCCAGAACGTTTCAGATCACTTTCAAGGTTGGTTGGAATTTAACGGCACTTTCAACACAATTTAGGTCATATCATGCAGTAGATCACTTTCAAAATTTAACCATCTCTTCCACAACGTGATATGTACTGCAGATAAGCCACAATCTATCTCCCCAAAAATTTTAGGAAAATCCACCCAATATTTGTTGAATCGTTCTGCTAACAAGCACAGATAGAAGACAATCAAACTCCAGACAGAAGGGGCAAACGTAAATAAGTGGTACAATATCTCGCGAAAGCATGCCATATACTTTGTGAAGTTTAGAACACATTTGTTGATAGACTACTACTGACTAAGCCAAACGTTTAACATCCAAGATGAAGATTTTTGCATAGACTGAAGTCCATTGTGACAGTGCTTATCCCCATTTTGTGGTGCTTTGAGCCAGCGACGGTTGTTAGACCAAGTAGCAAAGCAACAGCACATGGTACTCACATTGATCAAGCCGAGCAGGATAATGTTCATGAGAACAGAAATCATTCTACAAATACACACAGTGCATAAATATAGCAGCTTATCAAATAGCAACAACCGAAAACAGTAACAATGATAAAACTATTTTGTAATAAATAGCAACGTTACATTATAATAACTAGATGAAGCCATCACGCACAAGTATGTTCAAAGCAGTCTAAACTACAGGAACTCCGGAAAAATGTCCAGTTAAAAAACTAGATGGCTGTATTGTGTGGCATGTCCACAATACAGTATCCGACTCAAGGCAATTGGCTATCTGTGCGACAGTGTATGTGGGCGTGGCCAAAGATAATAATGCCTAACTTAATTAACACAAACTGAAACAAGGCAATCGCAGATCTTAGACATCACCCGCAGTGTGCAACTGTACCCTTAACTCTATATACTTCCTCAACCTAAGTCCCACTGACACTAAATAAACTTCGCATGCCTACGCCCATCAATATATATTTCTTTGGCGACGTACACTGTTGCCATAGTAACACTTACAACAGCGTAGTTCATTTCCATAATTCTTCCCATTAATCGTCAAATTTGTCTGTTCCTCTTTTAGTTTAGTCTGCGAGTAAATTTCAAAATAGTTAGCTACAATTATGCCACTTGATAATCGGAAAATAAAAAAACTGAAAATTGAAAAATTCTGTCCGACTTCACGATAAAGAAGTATATTTCAGCAAAATCGGCCCTTGGTAGCAAAATGCATACCACTATACCACTGACCCAGATTCCCGTAATGTTATTGAATGACCTGGGCGTGACCTGATGACGTCATCAGGCCACGCCCACTTAGACCAGATATAATAACAGTTAAACAGAAAGTCAGTGGTTATGACATGGCGTGTCATGAACGGGCATCCGACATCGCAGAGAATTTGGGAGTATGTTCCAGAGAATGACTTTGAAATGATTCCAACGGTAAAAATGGAAACTAGAAATCCCATAGAGAGTTATTTTGGTAGTGAATTTCTGGCAATCAGTAATTATTGCAGAGTTATGGCGGCTTGATGTTGCAAAATATCAAAAATATTCCAGAATTTTTTTGCGTTTTTTTGTGTAAAAACGACTCCTTATGGTAAAATTTTCAAAAATTTGTTCCCAAAGTTTACATCATGATATTGATGGACATGATGAGTTCACATTTTGTGAAATTTGGCCTATGGGAAATCGGTGAAATCGTGCACTGCTTACCTGACAAAAAAACAAAAAAATTTGCCAGGGCCAGCCCCCGACAATGTACTCAGAGTGCTCCAGATTTTATCCAAATCGGTTCATTTTGGAGTTATGGCCAAACAAGTGAACACGCCAAAACACGCCATAAAGTGAATCCAATATTCTGCTGAAGCCCAGCTGTGAGCTGAATAAAAAGTAGTAGTAGTTTGATGAATGAAAAATACGTACCCAGCACCCCACACACTGAAATCCTTGTCCGTTTTCATGGCATAGGCAGTCAGAGCACAGGTGACAATGCAGGTCAGAGCAAATGCCATCAGTACAGAGTCCAGTGTGTAGTAGGTCACTGTGTGCCAATCACATACACACCATGTGCCATCCCAACATACAGCTCACGTAAACAAACAAGTGTCCAAAGTAATGTGGCAAAATGCCGCATCGCCGTCTTGTCACCCGCCATGGCAGCAAATGAATTCGTCCGATATTGACGCCCATCTAATACATGGTTCCTTGGGTCCGCATGAGTCTGACACCCAAATGGCACATTGATCGTTTCAGCCATTTTTGCAGAGATCACACTTGTGCCCAACATACACACAGACAGACACACAGACCACGCTATGTGCTACGTCTATAGCAATATTCCGCATTTAAGCTATATACAATCTCTATTATAACGGTCAGTTTCCAGGTGAACACGGATTAGTCAGTTTCCTCTTGCTGTTCTTCTTCCACTTGATCCAGAAGAGAAACTTTGAGAGGTTTTTAACACGCTGGATGTTCTTTCTGCTACCCAACCAGCAGTGTCAAAACACCGAACGTAACTCAAAGCTCAGTTCCCAACCACAGGAGATCACTCGCTAGTCGCTGGCGTCACCTTTCTGGATCCACTGCTGGACTCCTGCGGAAAGGGCGCCCTTAATGCCGGCTCTGCGACGGCAGCAAAATTATAACTAATTCAAGCAATATACAAACGATGTGAAAACAAAAGAATAACTAGACTGGACTGTTAATCTGGGTACTGGCAACGGAACAACATTCAGAGTCAGTTGTGGATGACGACCTGTGACTGATTCTCGTGGACAGCATCAAAAAGACTTTCAAAATCTTAACTCTTAAGGGACAGTTACAAGTTACAACTGCCTTTCAAAAATCAAAATACAATACAGTTGTTTGGTCTCAGGCAGAAGTTTGGTCTCAGACTGGTCTGAGATCAAACTAATTTTGGTCCTACAATCAGACCAAAGTTTAGCATCACTTAATGTTTTGCAATAATTAGGTCTTAGACTGGACTTACAGTCTTAGATAGTGACCCACTGCTTTTAGGTTCCTTTTTGTTGCTCAGTGCTGCTGAAGTTGTTAGAAACTGTATGTCACTTATTCTTTTACAATGCAAATAACAATCAGACAATTATGTATTAATTTGATATAAATATTACAGACATTAACTCACCAAAGCTTCCAACCAGCAGAGCCTCACATCCCGTCTACAAACAGAAAATCATCACAGTGCTGCATGAACAAGAACGTCTATATCATGCTAAAACATGTCTATAACTTGTTGATCAATTAACTCTTATATGGTACATTGCACTTTAACATCACACACCCATCTAGTCATTCTCATCTCAACACTTCATAACCGACCCAGGTTCATCAGATTCTGGAAGAATGGACATTAAGTGGAAGTAACAGCAACTCTTACAACATGTTGTTTTAGAAAATGTTAAGTGTTAAGTTATAACAACAAAAAAGATAATGGTTACACCTGTACTAAAGGTTATGTAATGCATTCTATACTAACATATTTGTTTATTGTAAACTGTCAATCCGCAGTAGTACACAAGTGAATAAAACTAGAGCTAAAATATATAAAAGTCAATACATATTGCTGTACAACATTCTGACAATAAAATTACAGTCTGTGA
>Ga0209780_1001537_pt1 | contig 15353 bp, 10 predicted proteins | sample WorMetexBAHAMAS2_FD_187384 | JGI IMG/M metagenome (GOLD analysis project Ga0209780, IMG submission 187384) | Marine gutless worms symbiont microbial communities from Max Planck institute for Marine Microbiology, Germany - Inanidrilus exumae... | ecosystem: Host-associated > Annelida > Digestive... | reverse complement strand
TAATAATAACATACTGTTATCAATGTAATGATGTAAAAGAAAATAAGCAATAAGCACCAACAATATAATATGGCTAAAATGTCTTAGTCTGTGCTTGTGTAATGTTCATAATACTGCTATGGGTTATTCCACAGTAAAGTGGAGAAAGTCTGCAAAAAATAGTTCTAAAAGAAATAATAATTGGGAAATTTGATTAAATTGTTGTTCCATTGTGTTTGCTAATTTATTTAGTGTTTTTATGCAAAGAATACAATTTTAGACGTACACATCATTTCCAAAACGCGTCTGTCACTCTAGGATAGAATTTAGGCATAAAAAATATTGTTTCTATATGAAGAATCTTTAAATCATCATGGATAACTCAGTGTATATACAGCTGCTATCAATTATGTCAGTCTTTTTCAAACAGCTAAGATAAAAGTTGTTTGAAGTTTTTACTGATAAAACCGTGATTTGCAGTTTTACACAATACGTGGAGGATTGGAGGTGCGCCAGTTGGCCGCCATCTTGTCGGTCTCGGATCGGTTAATTGCAAACCGGTTAATCGAAATTCGAAAATTTTTCAGAGTTTTTGTCTAAAGGTAGACTTTGTCTATCAGCTCACAATCCAACTAAAACTCGAAATTGTACCAACCAGAGACATCACAACTAAAATAGAGAAGACTTTTCTTTTTCTCGTCGGTGGTCGTGGGCCTATTTGTTGAATGGGCCTAATGCTGCAGCATCAACAGCACCCACCTTAATCCGGCACTGCTGTTGGGATCAGAAAACTAGATTGCCTGGGCTATCACTTGGCGTTGTTTGCGTGATCCTACATTTAGCCGTTTTGACACAATACCGGCGTGTGACAGACGCACACAGAGACACACGACGACGGCAAATATATACCCGCGCATAGCTAGCGCTGCGAGGGTAAAAATCGGCAAAGATTTGTTTTCGAGGCTATGTACGTGTTTGCCTCAAGCTCTGACACAATGTCCTCGAGAATGAGATGGCCAATCATCTGAATGAAGGAAGACGGCAAAACGTAGTAAACAATACAGGCTTTACTGATTTCACTGCCACTTACATCCGCAATATTCCTGAACTGAACAGAAAGCAGAAGAATACGAAAGTACATTATCACATGATAAGAGACTTCTGACTTACAAAATAATTACAACGTATTAATTAAAAACACGATTGCAGTACTTATACAAAACAAAATCAATTTCATAACAATAAATTTAACATTGCCAGTTCTTGCCATCAAAAAATTTCTGAACAATATAAACATTAGTTGCAGAATATAAGCAATTTGTTCACTATAAACAGTGGCTATAACACTCAAATGACGGCTAGCACGTAAATAAAACAAATTTCTCCAAATTACTGACTTCATTAGCATGCGTGTCAAACAAACACTGTAAATGAAATATGTTGAATACGAATATAAAAGTCGCCATTTAACGTCATGCAGTGTCTCGTTCAAGGGCATCCAACTGTGATGTGGACTTTTCCGCAGCACTGGAGCAATTTTGTTTGCCAGAAGCTTCAGTGATGACACTGAGGAACTGAACATAGGTACCAGTCTATTGTGTTAACCACAAAGCGTCAGTTGTCCCTTGCACAACGCATATCACTTGCACATTGCACAACTGATAAATTGGGGCCAAAACCACAGATAAATTCTAACAATCACAGTGTAAAGGAATAAGCAAAAAAACACAACCAGAAAGCAATAATACGAAAACAATAGCTGGTGCAAGGCAAACAGCATAAAAATTTGTAGGTTGCAAAATGTTCATGCCCAAATGAGCAAAAAAAAAAGTGCTTGAAACCTGTAGTTTGATACAAGAATTACCCACATACAATTCATCCACACTGGTACGTTATTACATAAAATTCTGTGGTTGTAAATCATCAGAGTCAACTGTACATAATTTTGTGTGTTGCAATACCAGTAAATGCATTTTTGAGCAAATCTACTGAAAAAGCAAAAGTGAACAGTTATTCATATCAAACAATAGACCTACAAGGGCTATGGCATCCATGGTGCTTGCAATATGCTACACTTTCAGTACACATACAAACATACCACATACAAATCTTTACAACACGCACAGTAGTCGAGTACAAAGGCTTGAATTTGAGGCAAACATACAGTACTTGCTTTGGTGTTAATAAACTACTACTACTACTACTACATGTCAGATAAGCCAGATATACCGTCAATAGTTGTGAATTCATAACAAATAAACTCATAGTTTGCACACAGAGAATGGTAACCAAGATATGTTTTAATATCTGGCAGATAACCCGATATGAAAACACCTAAAAATTCTAGTAATATTGTTACAATCAACATACCCCCTCTTCTATGACTTCAGAATTCAAGGACTTTCGAGGACTTTTCAAGGACCTTTCTGGGACAACTATGCACATTCTGAAAGACACTCCAGTACTCCCACTAGTCTACAAACAGCCATTATTTTACACTGCAACAGATTTCGTACCTTAACAGATAATAATTTTCCGTCCAGAGTAGCTGATGTTAACGTGTATTAGGCAGAAATTATGCCGAGAGACAGTCACAAACACAGATATTTACACATGATGTTGTAATTTAGTCAGAATTCTTTAACCACAGCAGCTTTGCATCTAGCTGGCCATCAACTTCAAGCAGTTCAGAAGATTTCTCTTTTGCAGATCTGAATAAGCTGTTGGACTTAGCTATCCCAGTCATCTGGTGTCTTCTCTGCCTTCTCTGCATATTCATCAGCTGATGTTATCATTGCATCAACATCCAGCTGTAGACATCTATTTTTCTTTTTAGCTCATCTTCTCTGTTGTCAGTCCAGTGGTGTAGAACTCTGATACTTTTGTCTTTTGTTTAATTGTCCTTGTTTTCTACAGCTATTCTAGATCAAATTCAGTCACCCATGAGTGAATATTAACAGCTTGTTGCTGTTCAGAATTCCTGCTTGCTATTTATTATACTTTACAGTAATGCTGCAATTTTATCTTTTTATGCTGTAATTCATGAAAATGAAAAGAGAATATGCCTTGTACATTACTGTATAAGTCTTATGGGATGCAGATTTCAGATGCTTTGGGGTCATACTTTCGTTTTTGGTGAAATCGGTCTTCGTAGAAAAAAAAACTATTTTTTTTAGAAAACCTATTTTTTAGAAAACCTATTTTTTTCCAGACCTGTTCACACCTATGTGCCTCTGTCACCAAGCAGCATAACTTGGTACTGGCCAACAGGCGGTGATGCTCTGCGGCTTGGAAGGTAACCGCATGCCTGGCAGAAAGTAATGGCAGCCTACTGCCGGGTGGATAACCTGTGGGCTGACTGCCTGTACACCGGGATCAGCTCTGGGCCCAACGCTCAGTAATGAGTATGGGAAGCCTTTACCTTTTTACTTTCAAGAACACGGGGTACCTGTACAATCGATGAACACAATGTGTACAACGTTGATCTGTGGCACCAACTGACATCTGTTTTGATGCACATGTGGATCAACATCATTTATAACATAACAAAGAACATGCAACAACATTCGTGCCTTATAATTAGGTACCACAAAATGCAGCTACAATAGCCAAACGTTTATGGACTAACTGCACAATATAAACAATGAAGACATAAAACTAAATACGGTCTCAACTGTTTGAAGAGGTCTGTCAAAACCTCATATTTTTTGCTGCAATTGTTACTGTTTTATTACAGTATGCATTTAACCAGTGATTTAACGTAACATAGTTTTCATTTCATTTCATACAACTCTGAAGTCACGTTTGTAAAAATGCAGGTGGGTTTTCAGGTGTCCTAATGCCTTATATGCGATTGCATCAGTTGACGTTTCATTTTCATGACATTCTCAAGTTTATTTATTAAACATAATGTTGATATTTTCCACATACTCTTTCAGTAGTAGGATAATAAAGGGACGATTTGAGAAGTGAAATAAATAGGCATTAGGACACCGGAACAGACGTAAAAAATCACTGCTACTTCATTTTCGTGGACAACCTGGTGAATATGACATATGAACAATATGATCTATAACAGCCAATCCGTGAAGTGAAGCTGTTCTGCAAAGTTAAATGCAATTACAGCATCTCTCACAAATATCAACAATAGGAATACAGTTCCGTTTAAAAAGAAAAACCCTCAGCTGAAAAGAAAGGACAGCTGTGCAAATGAGAACAACTGTGCTGACTTGCTTTGAATTCGTTGTTAAAGGTCATGACCAAACAGATGGACACATGCCAATACTGCAAACTGACTGTAAAAACTGTTGAACATGTTACTCTCTCTCTCTTCCCCTCTCTTTACAGTGTTCAGCCGTCAAACACATCAAATAACAAACATTCAATGGCCACAGAAGAGCATTTTGGTGAACGAACCTATCTATTGAATACGGCTGTTACATCCAGATACATAACCCCTAGAAAAAACAACCCAAAACAGGCCTAAAATGGGCTACTTGCGTTGATAAATCGTCTGCAAACGAGAATGCAGACGCATGTGAGTATCAAACACACGCTTGTCTTCAAACTCTCGCTTACAGATATCACAAACGTGCGACTCTGCTAGCTCGCTTTTAAACAGGTAATCTGAATATGAAGATTGTTCTATTTGTGAACAAACGTCGCCGGTTTTTGTCGGTTCATAGACATGTGAAAGAGCATGTAAGTTCAGATGTCTCTTCTGTGTGAAATGTTTACCACAGATCTGACACGGAAAAGGGCCTCTTGCCAGGTGTCTGTTAACACACGTTTGACGATCAAGGTGTAACTGGGTTGCAAAAGACCTGTTACATTCCGTACAGGTAAACGGCTGGCCACGTTTGTAACGCTGGTGGGTGTTCAGGTGTCCTAATGCCTTACATGCGATTGCATCAGTTAACGTTTCATTTTCGTGGCTAGTACACTGCATGAAATTTTCAGCAGATTCGTGTGTGTGTCTATCAGATTCACATGGCTGTTCTGTTTTCCTTGCAGAAAACGTACAGGTGCGACGATCATGCTCAGTTTTGCTAGGAAATACCGTTTTGCAGCTTGAATAGGCAAACGGTAAACTTGGATGCCTGTGCTGGAAGTGGGTTCTGAGGTTTCCCAAACGTAGGAATGACTTCCCGCAATAAGCACAGATAAACTGATGCTGTGGTACTCTGTCTCTACAATGAATCAACTTGCTGTCAGATTCAGGTGGCTCACAAACAGCAATGGACGCATCCCTGCTAAACCCCTCTGACTGTCCACTGGGTTTCTGTGGCTTGCTCGATTCCTGTGGCTGGTATGTGTTGCTTGCAGAAAATGCACAGATGTGTTGATTAAGCCGATGTTTTGTAAGAAACAGCATTTTACATCTCGTACAGCTAAATGGTTGCCAGTCTTTGTGTTGCCGGTCTTTGTGACGTCGCATAAGGTGTACTCTCAGGTGTCCCAAATTGATGAATGTTTTCTCGCAATAAGCACAGGTATGGCGACGCTGCAGTACATTAGCTGAGGTTTTGTTTTCGCCGCCTCGACGATTCATTAAACCTTCGTCGGCTTCACACACAGTAGCTGATGCATCACTGCTAAACTCCTGATTACTGGATTCACATGACTGGCTTGTGTTGCAGCAGCCTGCAGAACTATTTTTGTAAACAGCCATGTGTCGGTCAAGGAGAAATTTGCTCACAAATGACCTGTCACAGGTATTACAGAAAAACCGATGCCTGTGAGAACGCATGTGGACTGTCAATTGTGATAATGTGAGGAAAGTTTTCTTACAATAAAAACATTCTTTACTGGACTCTTGTGACTGGTTTGCTTGAGTTGCACTGCTCAAATAAAAGTCACCATGAACACGCATGTGTTGATCAAAGTGAGCCTTTGTCACAAACGACACGTGACATACTGGACAGGTTAACGGCTTTCCACCTGCATGACTAATACGGAGGTGATTGCTTAGCTGTCCCAAGACCCGGAAGCTTTTCTTACAATAAGAACAAATATGTCGTCTTTGCAAAACCTTAGCTGACATATCATTTTTACGGCCTGTAAACTGCATCAGAATCTTACGCACAGCATATGGATTACATAAGCTAACTGACTGCAGATGGTTATCAGATTCATATGGCTGGTTCACGCTTAAGTTTCTATTATTCTCAAAGACACTTTTGACCAGAACTTTGTCATCCAAGCTGTCCGACTGATGCAGCTTCAAGGCACAGCCATAAAAGTCTGCACAAAACAACGACACTGTTGTTAATAACAGCAACAAATCCAAGTTTATAAACTTATCAATCTCTGGAATTTTCTTCAGCCAACCCACGGCGCCATAGCTACGGATGCGACTCTTGATGCCCAACCAACAACATTAAAACAATGAAGTCAACTGCTTTTTAAAATAATCAGAGTATTATGGTACATGGATAAATGCATTAATTTAAGACGTCTAGTCTACACTATAAAACATTAAAGTCAATTAGGTTCAATTATTACACCACACATTAGTTTTAAAATGTTCAATTATAATAACAGGACTGTCAAGTAGACAAAATGCATCATTCTGTAACTGCATGCCTGTGTAGTTTATTAATTCCATAAATTCTGTAAAATGCTATGGTTTAATTCCCAGTTTTTATCAAGCTTTTAATTCTGCCACAACTGCATTAAAATTAATTTTTAACTCCAGCAATTCTCCACTATACCTTATAATAGTTTGAAATGCAACAACAATATTGGATGTACCTACAGTACAGAAGTATGGCACAAACTGGTGATCTGCAGCATTACCCATTTTAAGGAAATAGGTATCTGGACCGTTATGAAATTACATTTTAGTTAAGTAAGTAAGCAAGTAAAACAAAAATGCAGTTTGTTTAGTCTTGCAGTTGACTGAGCCACATGCATTTTCAATGGATTACAAAGATGAAATGCCCCATATGGGCTATTGGGCTGTAATGCACCACGATTCACTTGTTGGTTCCTGTGGCATATAAATCGTTTACTTACTTAGTCATTTCCCTACTCATTTATTTCCTTAAGAACATGCACATGCCATTTTCAGGCCCAGGGTCATAAGAGGCGACTAAATCTGGCTTTATTTTTTTTGCATTTATTTTGTATTATACACAAGGCAAGTGACATAATTTCTTCATACTTATCTATGCACTTATACTTTCATACTTATCTGTACTGGCCGCCAGGATGTTGGGCAAGGAAATGTAAACATTTGGCTGTACTTAGTCAGACTGCTGATCTGGCGCTAGCACTAAGCCTTTCGTAAGCATACTGATCCAATTTTATTTAAATAACGTGACAAATCTTCATCAGTTAACTTCGCACAGTATGACATCATGCCCTTCATGGAGATATATCACGACCACAGTTTACTGTGATGTCATTTCACCTTATGTGTAGCATATTTTGTTATGGATGCATGTGCTTTTCTTGTGTTAGATTTTAGATATAGTTTTTCAGTACTAAGCCAAGGGATTTGTTGGGAAGAACGTCTCTGAAATGACCTATGTTGTGTTGGTTGGGACATAAAGCCTTAATTCAATCAATCGATCAACAAAGACAAAACCAATTCTCAGTTGACATACGAGTTAAACTCTACACAAATATTTATTAATAGTTATTTCGATAAAAGAAACATAATACGGACATCAAACTGACCAAGAGCACATCTATGGGATGGCGATAGATCCTACTAGCTCCTCTTAAGTGAGTATCAAATTAACATCTTTCTCTGTTATTGCTCCAACTTAACTATTAAAACGTTCTTGGAAAAGCACGTCATCAGATCCCTAGTGGTGCTCCAATCTTTGGCAGTCACACGTTTGTATAACTACAACCAGGTCGACTCAGCCTTCTACCCTCCGTGGGACGGTAAAATGAGTACCAGCCAAAGGGTGATGATGCTCTGCAGCTGGGGAGTAAAGGCAGGCATGGTGTAATTTGCAGGTAAAACCGTGTGATCCATGTCTGAGCGCATTAGAGGTATTTACGACGATGCACTATACAAATCGACGTTTACTTTACTTTACTTTACTTTACAACCAATAAGAATACATGTCATCATCGAGTAGTTGGCTAGGACTGTTGTCACCCCCAGAATGACCTCGATTGATCGTTTGAAGTCATTGGGCGGGGTGATGTTCCTTAATAAGTAGTGCCCTCGGTGCAGGAGCTACGACAAGCACAGTAGTGTGAGTTGGCCCAGATGCTCCGGCTTGAATTTCACACCACTGGGACTTGACAGTGTCCTGTTCCACCAAGAGTAGCTAGGCATGGCTGCCCATCGGCAAATCCTGGATCCCTCACTGAATGCTGAACCACTGACAGACTATGTCAGTGCCATGAAACTGACTACATAAAGCTGTGCATAGCCACTACATGCTGCCATATGCCACATGCCTCATGACCGAACAGTCAATGGGACAATGCCCATCACACACATGGTCACATTTGCTTATGACTTGAGAAATGACTAGTAATAACCAAGGCTGTAAATTTTACACGGCCATAAATCCGAACATTCGCAATCCATTTGCAGCAAAAAAAGCTAAATTCGTGCAGAATTCATGGTTGCAATTATAGCAATACAACATAGCCAAATCTATCTTTCAGATGTAAACTAAAACATCTTTTTCACTTTCAATAACAAACTTGTCAAAAACATTAACTAGAGATAAATCGAAACTGTCAGTGAGTGAGTAACGTCGACTCAGTCAGTACATTTAAATCACATTATATTGAATTGTCTGTCGTAAAACTTTTAAATAAAGTTATATGAAAATAATATCATATACACCTCTATCATTTGCATGCTTTATTTTAGATTCAATACTGTTATTTAGATGGTAATGGATAAAAATAGTCTAATTTTGCAGCATGTTGCGGCAAAATGGAAGAATTCACAGTGGTAAGTCAAATTTGAGAATTTTGCGAATCCCGTGATGGCCACAAAGTATTTACATCCCTAGTAATGTCAGTTTAAATAAAAGTGTTTTTTTTTCAGTTAATATTCACCCATCACAGGCATACCTACCTAGTAAACAAGACTACCTGTGCATCAGCAATAATATGTTGTATTTTATACAATTGTGCCAGAAAAATTTATATTCATTATCTGGATTGGAAATGGGTAACGAAGTTTTGGACTGGAACCTGGTACCCGGTTCTGACTACAAAGCAATAATGCAAACTAAGAAAAACAATTGTGGGCAACAGTAAATAATTACCGAAGTCAATATGAATATTGTAAGTCTTCTTCAGCCTGAAATGCCAAAACAAAATTACTACAGTTGCCTTGCATGGAAGTAAATTATACACTAGGAACTACAAGCACATACAATACAACATATCTTTCTCGATGTCATCCTTGGGGATGTAAACCAAGGATCGGTAAACCAGAGTTAGTGCGAATGATTCATATCTGGGATTCAAATTCCTAAATCCAGTTACTTGAAAAATCCAGCTAATTGATGGCAATCAGAAAACTAGCAGGCATGCGTAAATGCAACAATGCTTACATAAAAGTGTATAAACAAAAGCTGTTTAGACAATTAAATGTGCTATATGTTTGTCATCAAACTCTCACTTACAGATATCACAAACGTGCAACTCTGCTAGCTCACTTTTAAACAGGTCATCTGAAGTTGAAGACTGTTCTATTTGTAAACAATCATCGCCAGTTTTTGTCGGTTCATAGACATGTGAAAAAGCATGTAAGTTCAGATGTCTTTTCTGTGTGAAATGTGTACCACAGATCTGACATGGAAAAGGGCCTCTTGCCATGTGTCTGTGAACACACGTTAGACAAACACGGTGTAACTGGGTTGCAAAAGACCTGTTACATTCCGTACAGGTAAACGGCTGGCCACGTTTGTAAAAACGCTGGTGAGTGTGGGCGACGACCGTCAGTGCATCATCAACAATCAATACAATCAGCAATCAATGATTTTAATGGTACAGCAGCTGACATGCTGGATTAGTTACAGTGAACATAACATTAAAAAAATAATAGTTACACAATAGGTAAAAAAACCAACAAACTTTTACAGCTACATGTATGTGTTTAGGCAATATGGTTAAAACAGTTGCAAAACTTGGTAGTACAAATCTGCAGTTTGTAGAATGGTTGTAAATGTCTGAGACTATTAACAGTGTCATTGGGAGCAGATAATGAAGAAGTGAACTGCTGGGAAGAACAAGTCTCTGGAAAAATCTCTCAGTCAGCACTCTATCCTTCGGTGTGTCGACGCCAGAAATGATTATACGAGTCCTGTCATCGCCACTGTTATCATCAGAGTATATGATTTTACGCTTCTGGACGGACTCTAGTGCGTCAGACTGCGCAGCTGTTAAACCAGTGTGCCACACTGGACACGCATATTCCAGTATCGGGCACACAACATATATATAGAAGTACATAAGATCACCCTCTGCACGTCCTCGCTTCAGCTGCTTCAAGAAGTGCAGGCGTGATGATGCTTTTGACGTAACAGCTCGGACATGTTCTGTCCATTTCAAATCGTTGGACGCATGAACTCCAAGAAGTTTGAATGTTGATACTCTATCGACAATTGAGCAACAAATCTGGCGGTGGATATTTCAGGACCGGGCCGATAATCATTTCTTTCACCTTGCGACCGTTGACAATTATTCACACCTCCTCGGTCTGTTCTATTAGTTAGTTACAGCATTCCTGCATGGAACTTGTAGCAAACTTAGCTACTATCTCAGACAGTGTGGTATCATCGACGAACTTGTGTGTCATACAGGACGTCTGCAGCTTTTCAATCAGCATAGTCAATGTCAGGGGTCCAAGAATTGATCCCTGTGGCATGCCCGCAATCCCGCATCCATCCGCAACCAATCTGACATCACATTACCAATCTTGACCCACTCACATCTGTCACAAGAAAGAACACATCCACTTTATAATGGTATCAGGTCAGCTAAACTACATGATCGTTTCTAACAGCACGTTGTGGTCGACATCGACGAACGCCTTACCAAAATCTATGAACACTGCACGGAAGCTTTATGGTGTCCCTTTCTTCAGCTTGTCAGGCCTATTTTTGAAGGTGTTGATGGTAGCGGCTTCAACGATGCAGCTTGGGAGTTGATTCCAGAAACCCACAACTCAATGGCTGCAGAAATTCTCTCTTGCTTCTAAACGACTGCGTTTTGTGGCTAGCTTGTGGCAGATCGTAGCTGGATTGGTTGAAGCAGACGAAATCTTCTGTTCAGACTTTCTTTTTGCCTGTAATAATCTTATAAGTTTCTACTAGATTCCTCTTCCACCTCTTTCTTTCAAAGTTGTTATCTCCAAACATTCTCATTTCTGATTTGATCCAGTCTGGTAAATCATCGACATAGATAAGGAAGAGCAGAGGACCTACCGGTATTACAGATCCTTGTGGTATTCCACGTCAGTCACGTGAGCCCAGGATGAGCAATGCCCATTCACGACCACTCTCATCTCTGGGAGTTGATTCCAGAAACCCACAACTCACTGGCTGAAGGAATTCTCTCTCGCTTCTAAACGACTGCAAGAATGCTTTGATCCAGCTGAATACCTTACCTGTGATCTCTGCTTGCTATAATTTCGTTACTAGTCTTTGATGTGTAACTGTATCAGAAGCCTTCCTGTATACGGTACTGGTGCCCTTCTGCCTAATCTGATGACTTTGTTTACTTGCACGTTACTGCAGTTTATCTCGGTGGGGGAGGGCAGGCCAGGCGAGTGTAGCTGCAGACAATGCAGCCACTACATAAATGGAGTCAAACAGTTACTGGACACTGAAAAAGGAAGGTATACGTCATCCACTCAACAACTTTCAGACTGGTGACAACAAAGAGTACCAGTGAAGTGTGAGAACTCAGTGAGTCTGCATGGCGGCGGGACTTCTTTTTGTCGTGTGTTGACTGTCCAGACATCAGACTAGTATTCCTAGGTCACATACCATGCTCCCACCTCTCCCTCATTACAGCCACGCAGCTGTTTTTGGCACAGTCTAACCTTAAATAAGTGTTGCCGTCGGTACCGAGGGGTTCTGCAGTTCTCAGAATTTGAGATATTCATTTCACAAGAGAGAAATCTAGCGTCAAGTTTTCGTCTGTGCAAACAACGTCAGCTGAATCCGAAAGACAGTTCTCTGCCACCGGGCGTCTGATCAGTAAACTAGAGGTCTGCACTGGCCGAAATTCTTAGACCTGGCCTGGCCCATTTGCTCTATAAATCTTTAGGCTCGGTCTGTTTTAGGCCCATCTTAGACAACGCCCGGCCCGCAATGCCATTACCAATAGGTGGCATTAGGTGCCTATGCAATATGTATCAAAGGAAACGTCAGCTAGGGAGGAGCACTGTGATATATGTAATGTAATGTAAAAAAGTCAAGTTCAAAGTACCGTGAGTAAAAGTCACTTCGAGGACACTACACAAATGTCATAAGAAAAAAGCCTATGATAGCATTAGAAATAACTCTGGATGTATAAATGGGCTTTCAGTGAGTGTTTAACATCGTCGGGTGATGAGCACCGCCAGATTGCATTAAGCAGTGTTCCGAGCATGTGGACCGGCCATGGCAAAGGCACGGTCGCCCAGTGTAGAGCGTCACACAGCCTGCACGGTCAAGTATGCTGAAGAGGCAGAGCGCAGACGATGGCGTGGCTCAACGTTCGCGACCGGACGGATGACCGCTTGTAGATATCTCGGCATGGACCCATGCACGCAATTGAAAACCAGTACACAGTACTGGATGCGTCGAGGGTCGGCGAGCAACGGCGTGAAGTGGTTATGACGCTGTGCCCCAACTGTGAGACATGCAGCAGCATTAATGACAGACTGCAGTCGGTCCAGCTCGCAGCGTGGCAGTCCGGCAAAGGCGACGTTGCAGTAATCCAGTTTGGACACGACCAAACTGGAGATAAGTGTCAACACGGACTCCCTTGGCAGTGAGCGGCGAATGCTGCGGATCTGGAGCAGCACGTCAAAGCACGTGCAGACGAGTCGCGTGATGTGTAACCTCACAGACAGGTGGCTATCCAGTATCCAAGTATACACCGAGGTCACGGACCAAGGCAGCAGGTTTCACCCGAACGGGACCGAATGCAAGGTGGTAACGACGGCGTGGTGAAACAAACCACATAAATTCAGTTTTCGCGGCGTTTAGCTGGAGATGATTCATGTCCGTCCAGTCGGCGACCTGTTCAATGCAACTGCTAAGCTCAAGACAGAGCGATGTTGCATCATTCGGACGACATCGGCCACATACTTGTATGTCGTCGGCATACTGGGGAATACGGTGTGGATGCCACTGTGCACAATGTTTATAGAACAACTACAAAATTTAATGAAAACTGTATAAAAAATGATCTGAATGATGGCTCACTATTTGCAAATATAGGCCTGCTAGCGCTCCACTCTCGGTCACAGTGCTCGATCCATTACAGTTGCTGGCTGCTCGTTCCAAATTTCCCCGAACCGTTGCGCCAGCTTATTTCTCCAGAATCCAAATAACCCCAGTTCGACCAGGAACATAGAGGTGTACCAGATGATTTCTTCCAAGACTGTTATATGGGATTTTTACGTGACAGATGCCGTTCGTGTTACCGACACAACAACCAGCACACTGAAAGAGTATTGGCAACGGCTATTAAGCACGGTCAAAGTCACCAGCATATCAAAGTCAATTTGGAAGAGCTTCAATACTGTGTTGCAACGACCTGTAAAATCTCAACTTGGTATAGATAATTGATATATCTGGCAGAGTGCAGTGCTTATGACTCGGTCTCATACAGTGTCATGATGGGATGTTTACAACTGTCCTGATGGTACTTGAACGGTAGCAGTTGTGGCTCAATAGTTAAGATGACTGACTGTTTCCTGGCCAACTGGATTTGACTCTTGCTGAGTAAACTCTTTGCTTTCACATGCCCTTCCTAGTGCACTCCCGTTAGGGAGAAGATGCTAGAGTTCTCCTCAACAGTGTTATCTACACCGTATCATGACAAAATATAAATAAATAAACATAAGTGTAAAAATAAGTACATACCGAGGTAAGTTAAGTCTCTCAATTACAACTGCAGGCTGCATATACCGCTGTGCTTCATCAAACTGAATGGCTGCAGTCTTCACTGCAGCAACGTCGGTACCATCTTTTTGCAAGGAATACTAAAAATACATGGATGAAATGTCAGTCGCAACACAAGGATGCAAGTTCAAATCAAAATAGGTACAAAGAAGTGAAGCTGTGATGAAGGCTGTGAAGGAATTTGCAAATATTTACCGGATATAACTTTTATCCCAAGTTACAAGTGAGGATGTATGCATGCGTTAGTCAGTACCCACTCCAGCTGTATAGCCGCTGGCGTGGGGTAGGGCGTTCAGTCGCGTCATTCAACACCCGCAATCGTACGTACCAAAACATTTCCTGTTCCATCGCACTAAACAGGAACATATCAAAAAGAACACTGTTGAACATTCACAGTATATCACAAAATGTTCCAAGTCAAGTCATGGGCGTAATCATGGTCATGTGACACACTTTTTAAATATTGCCCCAATCATATCTGTGCAATTGATGAAGCTAGGCATTTCAAATTTTGTGTACTCGTTGATACATTAGGAGTACTAGTGCACATATCATATATTACCCCCGAAAGGGATATGTGATGTGTCATGTGACCTCTTTAAATTTTGGGGAAAAGGGACAATATTTCATCAACAGTGCAAGAACTAGACATATAGTTGCAATGGAACAGTAATAGGAAATCATATGTGTCCTATGAAATGGCATCATTGTCAATGCCCTTGAAGGTCACTTGTGCTATTTGAAACCTTTCTAACTCCCACATGTCGTGAAATATAGCACAAATGTACTAACATAACAGAGCTTCTTGTTGAGATATGCGATTACAGAGACATACAGACAGACAAGCTGATCGCAATACTTAATGCCCCTCCACAAGAGGGGCACAGAAACCATAATCTTACCTCTGCAGCGTCAAATATATCTTTAACATCAGAGACTTCGTATAGCTCATCTGCTGGTTCCTGCTTGATGTCTTGCAGTAACTCTGGTTTGATTTCATCATCGTCCAGTATTTCTTGTTTGATTTCATCACAGTAATCATATTCATTACATTCTCTAGCAAGAGGAACTATCTCAATAAATTCTGTTATACACGAATCATCAGACACTGTATTAGGCGGATTTAGTAGAGTTTCTTCAGCCATTCTGGACAACGTCGATCACAATGGCATTGAATACCTACATACAAGCAATAAAACAATTGTGAATAATGCAAATAAAATATAGCAAAAGTATGAGAATATAATGGCAGCACTATTCTTT
>Ga0209780_1001536_pt1 | contig 15354 bp, 8 predicted proteins | sample WorMetexBAHAMAS2_FD_187384 | JGI IMG/M metagenome (GOLD analysis project Ga0209780, IMG submission 187384) | Marine gutless worms symbiont microbial communities from Max Planck institute for Marine Microbiology, Germany - Inanidrilus exumae... | ecosystem: Host-associated > Annelida > Digestive... | reverse complement strand
GAACAGAAAACGTTAACAGTTTTCCGGAAAGGTTACGTGCGCAAAAATGACAGAATCCGCTCGTTTTTCAATAGCTTCTCGCGTAGGCGTTATGCTGGAAGCTTAACGCCCATACGTACGTGGGCTAAGTTTCTCTAATACTAATAACAACATGAATGGCAAATATAATCAATATACAGATTTATTATGTTATAAAACTAGTAACAACAATGTTCAATAGTTTTGACAAATAATACACAAGTTCAGTAATAAATTCCGCTAACTAAAACTAAATGCTGTAATTGCTAGCCAACAAAAAACAGCAAAACTGACGACAGCAGTGAGTGCGTATCTCAAGGCAAATTCTGCTGTAATGATGGAAATCTCCAATACGGATCATATACACTTGGACTTCTTGATACAGTCTTCACAAAAACTTCAAAAAAGTGGAAAATTCGTTCAGGAAGAGTTAATATAATTTCTTTCCCATATCGCCACGAACAACATTCAATCACGTCATTTCAGAAAACTCTCGAATCACATAAGATCGACACTGCGATCAGTACCAGTATAGCAAACGTTCGTTCTTCAACAATAGTTATTCAACTTTAATTCTATCATGCATCTTGCTAAAATCTCCGTGGCAATGAGCCACAACACGTCATTTCTTCTACCAAAAAGTTTGACTCAATACCGGCAGAAAGCCGTTGTCATGCAGCCATGGCTACCGTCACGAATGAAAAATAAGTAAGCAAGCAGAAGCGTAACCAAAACTCGAAAACTTTTTATATGCAACATATTCGGGATAACCCTTGCCAAGTGACAATGTGTTGTTTTAAAGCTGTCAAACACTTGAAGAAGTAATGGGTAGTAGACTAAACTAGGACTTCGATGCCCTAGAGTCGACATGGATGCCTTCGCCTCCTGTGATCTTGACCTTTAGAATCTAATCAGGTCATCAGTAGGGGCTGGTGGTTATTCCATAAGTTCCATCGCGATTGCTCAAGCCGTTCATGAGATATTGTGGTAATAATGTCCAGAAGAACAGACGAATGAACAAACGGACTAACACTGTGGACAGACAGCCGGAAAATATAATGACTTTGCCGACAATGTCAAGTGGCAAAGGCGTAATTAAAATAATTACAACTGCTTACCATTCATAATTCACCAACACCTAATCTATGTGTGTTTCAGTTGTGTAATATGAACGTAGTTATCATAATTAATTCAACCTAATGAACGTTCACAAACACCTAATCAACACGTCGCACGCATCATTCATAAAATCATGGCTAACACTGTAGTGGTGACCGACTCTGTGTAGACATCAATGTATCTGCAAAATATCATGACATTACACCTACAGTGTACTGAGTAGATTTTAGTGAGTCTGATGCTCCGGAAGCCGTTTATAAGAAACAACATATTGTAGTAATTGTAACATTTTGGTTCTGATCTGAAACGACTGAACACAGAAAACGTAAATATAATGAGCACTGAGCAGTTACATCAGGACCAGTATGACCACATAATTAGCGATAAATCAGTGAACGATACAGATGTAAAACACTTTTGACAGAACACACTGCATATAGTTGCAACATACATGTATTTAAACTCGCATAACTAGAACTCTTAGCTCCACAAAGCCTCAAAAATATACATGCATTCGGAAGAGATTATTAATTCACTAATACAGGCTACATGATACATTGATGCCTGTTCATAATTACGTTATTATATATGGTAATTGAATGACGTAATAATGATAATAATAATAACAACAAAAGTAATAATAATTAATACTAAACATTCATTCCCATGCATATTGGCTTATGGCTGTCATTTGTTACAGCAAAACAGCACAGAGCAATCACATCACCTAAAAGGCCAGTTACAGTGTGCCCATGTTTTAGTGTTTTCTGCTACAGCAAGTACGTTTTGCTACAAGAAATGATCAATTAGATTTTTGGGATGATTGGGAACATTGCTAAAATCTAATATACTATTTTTGTCTAATCATATATTTATATCGAACCGTTTTAACAAATGATGCACATGAATTGGGGTTTAACTCTGTTCATCTTGGTTCCTGGCGATAAGTGGCACAAGTAACTCAAAGCATGGACCCAATCAGGGAAAGCCAGCCACTGGATTCATTAGTCAGTTGGTTGAGAGATTAACGTCTCATTTCAGCACAAGGATAGGCTACATCGGGGACAAGGTTTTGGATGGAGATTCAGTTCCGACAGGTTAAGGATGGCACGCTTGACCTCATTACGAAGTAGGTCAATCGAAAACAAGGCAGAGGGGCGAACATTTGGAAGGACTTGATCGTGTGGCATACATCTTTGACTAATTTTTTTGAATTAATGCTGTCCAATTCACCACAACAATCAATTTGCCAATAGAGCATACCAGTAAACAAAGATTAATTTTATGCCAGATCTACTTTTACTCGATAAAATGCTAACTTCTGGCGCAAAACAAAACGCTAGACTAACACTTTCATTTGGTCTTGAGGCCAAACGTTTGGCCTCGCATGGCCTCGAGGCCAAAGTTTCGTCATCACCGGGCCTGGCCTCCACACTAAAATTTTGGCCTCATCCTCTGCCTACAGGCCAAACTATTGGCCTCGGCCTCGTAACACTGGCCAGCCTCAACCTTCTGGCCTCAGCCTTGAGGCCAAATTTTTTGCCCCGTGTGGCTTCGAGGACAAAGTTTTGGCATCACATGTCCTCGATACCAAATTTTTAGCCTCTGCATAAAGGCCAAACGTTTGGCTTGGCTTGGTAACATTGGACTAGGCTAAGGCCTCGGCCTTCTGGCCTCTGCCTCGTGGCTAAAACTTTGGCCTCAGCTCAGCCTCGAGGTTATAATGGCGAAAAGGAGGTCGAGGCCAAACATTTGACCTAGAGACTGAGCTGAGGCCAACGTTTTGGCCTCGAGGCAGAAACCAGAAGAACAAGGCCGAGGCCAAAATTTTAGCATCTAGGTTTAGGCCAAGGCCAAAATTTTGTTATCAAGGCCAGATGAGGCCAATAATTTGGCCTTGAGGCCACAATTTTGGCCTCAAGGCCAAACGAAAGTGTAAACCTTATTAGCTAAGTGTTGTGTACTGGATCGGAAGTTAGCATTTTGTCGAGTAAAAGTAGATCTGGGATAAATCTTCGTTTACTTACACCATTACACGTCCTATGAGACACACTTTGAAAACTGCTTGATGCTAAAGCTTAGAGTACGAGTATTTAGATTCGGTTAAGTAAAGTCAATTTATTCCGACTTAATCACAGCGTAGGAACAATCCTGAAAAAATAAACTTAATCCTGTTCTAATGGGCTTAATCACGAACACAACAGTATACTACAATGCTTCCTTGTTTGTTTACAGCAATGTTAGCAGTAATTGCCTCGTTTTCATAACAACTTCTGGCAATATGGCGGATTCGAGAATAAGCCCAATACAGTAACCTCCCAACCTCGTTTTTTCAGTACGAAGTCAAGAGATTGGCTGGGAAGAAGGTCTCCAAAATGACCCATTTTGTGTCGGTTGGGACGTAAAACCTTTAACTCAATCAATCACAACCTTGTTTCCTTTTGTTGAGCAACGATTACGATCCAAAATAGGAAAGGGTAGGGGAGGCTCATTTAAGTTATCATGCTAGCGCCGACAACACGTTGGAACTAACAAACAATCACAAGACCTATTTATCAGTTCAACATGATATCTTTTGTAACTGCTGTTCTTCAGTTCCTGTAACATATCAGTGCCTAATGACTCTTCTAGTTGTATAATATCGTCTCTGTGTTGGTCTGGCTTTGGAATGTTCTCTTAGGTAAAACCAAAAAAGAAGCATTCGGGGTCCTCCCAACAACGGTACAAGACCTGCCCTCTCCATCCCCACTGGATTCACCCTTTCTTGATTAGTGAACCTGAGAACAGGGATTCGTCACATTCCCTTTACGACAGCTCTCTGACGCCAGTGTTCAAAGATCCACCCCAAAAACGGATATGAAATCAGTAATCCCTCTCATAAACACAACAAGACAAAATGATCACCTACATGACAAAAGTAATAATCATCATGCTTTACCCAACGATAAAACAGTCCAGTAGACAAATACCATATAAAAAATAGTATAACGTTAACAGTAACAACAGTACATGCTGTAATCCAATGACATCTGCAGGTGTTCAGAAATCAGTTTTCATGACTAATGCACCTTTACGTTTTCAGAAGTGCAACAACACTTGTCAGTAGTTGCTGAAACTCCTCCAGGTCAGATGCTGGATTCAGAGTGACAAGACACATGCCGATCTTCCGCAGTTCTGCTGCGAGGTCTGTATACACACTGGCCGTTCGTCAGTAACACGACCTCGTAGTCTGGCGGCTTGTCAGTGGAGTCGACCTCGCTGTATGGTGGTGGAGAAGGAAGTGGTATCGTGTGGTCATCGTAGGCCGGTGGTGACGGTATCTGAGCCGCCACGTCACACTGCCTCACGTAGTCTGACGCTCGACCGCCGTTGCCTCGACGTCGCAATATCCGTGGACGTCGAATGCAGCAGTATGTCGTGGAGATCAAACACAGGATGACCGCAAAGATGAGGACAGTAATGCCAAGAACGCCTGCAGTCGACAGATCACTGGGAGGTTGATGCCAACCGCCGCCTACACGCCATATACACTCCACACGTCACCACAAACTCAACAGCATCACTTGCAAAGAGGCAGTACCAAGCCAAGACACTGGCTATGAAGAATTAATGACTCTATTTCATGTCGAGTGAAACGTGAAACCTCACCCACTCATTCAGAACTGTACTGGCAGTTAATTTTTCGAACTCCTAAAAATCCAAGATGGCAGATGGCCGCCATTTTAAGAATTTAAAAACCGTCATTACTCTGCCATTGTTCAAGCTGCCGCAATGACATTTGGTAAGATGATGCTTGGGTTTACTGTGAACCCCATGGGCATATAAAAGTTTGAACTATAAATTAGCCCCGTACGTGACTGACAGTCGACTCTTCACAACTGACGTTTCTGCCAACTTCAAAGTCACATGACACTAAAACTTGGCCAAATATAAAAAATGCGGCCCGATCAAACTGAGATATTGTGCCCTAGTTTAAGAATCCATAGTCATTTGCCAGCTCGCATTGTAAATGGTAGAGGTGATAGCTTTTGTAAATGGCCAGATTTGCAACTTTGAAGGGCTCATGACCTTAACCTTGTATCGGGTCATACTGCACACCGTCGTGCATCAGTCATCGACCTCTACCTACAGGCCAAATTTCATTGAAATCGAAGAAACATTTTGTGGACTGACGGACGTATGCACGTTCTACATACATATGAACGGACGGACATTTGAGACTGGCTTTATTAGGTTGACTCTGTCGAAGAGTCGATTTAAAAATACAAGATGGCTGACAGCTGTTGTTTAAAATTTTTTTAATTGTTGTCTCCATAATACCCACATGATCCTCTTCAAAATTTAAAAATCTTCTGAATAGGTAAAGAGGAACATTTAAATTATATCTTAGAAATAGAACAGAAAATATAAATGGTAAAAACTGGCCAGTTTACAGCCAAGTGTAAGGGCAAAGACAGAGTCATGCTCTAAAATGGCAAATATCACTTTGGCAGGACTCCACCTAGAACGTTAAGCACGCTCTTACCAGCCACGTCATGTGGCATTTGATGGATCTGCACTCTATTGGTATTCCTAAAATGGCCGTCTGTTCCGTGCTACAGTCACATTCGCAGTGAATTATGATTTTGGACATGACTTCAAAGTGATATTTGCCATTTTAGAGCTATGACACTGTCGCTCTTACACTTGGTTGTAAACCGGCCGTAATAATAATTACCAGTAATAATAATAATAACAGTACCAGTCTGCGGAGTGAGGAGCTGGCAGCCAGGTCCTTCATCAGATCTATCCACGCAGTTTGCCTCACCATTACACACCAGCGACGCACTGATACACGCCCCATCACGACATGCAAACATCGTATCTGGACGACAGTGATGCACGTTGCTTGGATACCTTGTCGTCGTGATAACTGCATCAGCAACATCATCAGTACCAAGCACACAGTAAGGAATGATGCTGCTTCTGCTTACATGCTGACTGGCATCAGTTCTAGATGCTAGAAAATGGCCGTATTTCCAACTTTAAAGGGCTCGTGACCTTGACCTTGTAGTTTTTGATTAATGCCAATCAACATTGCATTACAAACATCAATTGCAACAGAATACAGCCGCCATGTCACACTCACTACAGTCAGCTTTTGTATTTCATTTCATATAATTTCATTAGTATCATCTCAGTCAGTCTTCATCCCATTCACCTCATTGTAACATGAATGAAAAAAGCAAAGCAGTCGACATCCAAACAAAATCTCACACTGTTAATAACAGTCCACAGTCCAAGTTCATAGGTGGTCTTAGCTGATAAGATCTCAATCTACTGGCTGACACAGTCACACATGACAACAAGATTAAGCTGGCTCTTCGACAGGTTATGAGTGCACATAAATATATCATCTCATATCATATCATATCAAATACTCTGAGACGTCCAGGAGTGATGGTTTACCTGGATCCTCACAGGTTCTGCTACAACCTTTAGCACAACATTTCTGGTGACCGAGACAATGACTGTCACTGGTGCAGTCTACTCGACATCTGTCACCTGCACTCAGTTGTGGACAACGACCGGTCTTTCTCCCTGTTCAACACGCACCCACACGCACACAAACAGTACTTGTAATAGCAATATTTCTACTTGTAGAACACAACAAATTATTGTGACTTCAGAAAAAGTAACCTACATATGTACATCATGATATACATTCGGTTTATAGTTGGTTGGTATTTTTTATTATTTTTATTTTTTATATTCCTAATGTACAGCCCAGCTTTAGTCGATGTCCAGGGAATGGCGTGGAGGCACTGGGTTGGAGTTCCCCCTAAAAAATCTCTCAAACGATGAGTTATCAAACCGATGTTTTCAAGTGAAAGTCAGCAGCCAGCTGAGCTAATGCTACATCATTCCACCGTCTAACAAACCAATGAGGTAATGTAATAATGAAATGGTCGACAAAAAGTACTAATGGCAGCAGAATAGATGCTCAGACGTACAAGTACATTATACGAATGTAGTCAGATGTGGAGCCTTATATCAAGACAAGTATCACAATGTTCAAGTATTAATACAGGGACTTTCTTGATACTGCAAATGAAAAGGAAACTAAGAGTATTTATATAGCACCATTTATACTACGCATAGTCTCAAAGCGCTCAGACATGGATCACATAGTTTTAACTGCAAATTACACCATACTGCCTTTCCTTCCTAACTGTTCACCAGATGGCACCATGAGGAGCATATAGATCTCAATCTTCCTCCACGGCTCTGATGCTGTTGATTGCATAACAGGAATGGCATCCAGCATATAATAAACCCTTGCCACTTAACCCAAAAGGTTCACTGTACTTCATCTATATTTGGAGTGTGTGTGTGTATTCACAATGTGTACTGACTGTATCCGTCGCAAAATCCCGGCACAAGGAAGACATCGTCCACCGCCACGTTGTACCGGTCTGTGCCGTAGCGCACGGCTGACAATACAAGCTACAGTCAACAGCAAAACAATACACACACACAACAGGTGTCATCATTCTCAATAACCATAAAGATGATAAACAATCACTTTCTACTGCAATGCATACAACTACTAAAGAGGCGTGACTCAAGTTACATGAATGTCAACAAAGCATCAATGACTGAACGGCTCCACCATTGTAGTACAATTTCAAGCTCCTAGCCTAGCCATAAATACAATGCACCACTAACTAAAAACATTTTCTAAGTATAACAGTTTTGATAATTGCAACACAAATGCATGCATTAAAGAGGTGGTTAACACTTTTGTGTACATATGTGCGCGCTTTTAGGGTACGTCTCAAGAGTCAGTGTTCGCATAAATGTGCACATATTCTCAAAAGTATTACGTACCAACTTATTTTCCACTACTATTTAGGGTCAGGCCTCAATCGAAACTGGTGACAAATGTCACTAAAAATCAACTCTCAACTACAACAAAAGGATTTGTCACCATTAGTGATAAAAAATTGGTGAAACATCAAGTGTGATTTAATACGACAACTTACAACATCTTACAAAATTCATTCAATTAACTGAAAAGCTCCTCTCACGGTTTTGTAAAATTTCAAACAATGCAAAATTTAAAATTAATTACACATTTCAACAACAGTGGTGTAATGTGACAACTCGAGTACACATACAGAATTCATCTACTAATAAAGTATGCTGACACATGTACACAAATCATGATGCACAAATTTAACACCAGTCTATTGCCGTAAAGTTTCTGCACAGCATTATTTCCTGCACTCTTTCTGTGCACTTTCAACTACTCTTTCCATACACTCGTTCCATCGATACCGTCCAAAATTTCTGTTCAGATTTACTTTTAATTCTTCCTGCTCCTACTGTGGACTGACAGTGCTGTTAGGAGTGCCTAAGTGGCGGCTAGTTTGTAAAATTACTTCTTCAATAATCTCTAAGGGTTCCCTTGAGGAGCACTGGGTGAACATCTACACCGGCTGAACCAGTTAAACTTGAAAAATTATTGTTAAAATGGTTGTGTTATGGTTTTGGCATCAGAAAGTCAGCACAAAGGAAGCATTCCAGACAAACACTGTCATCAGGAGTTCAGTTGTGGACGAAGAAAGGACGATAAAAGGCCACGGTTTAGGGTCAGTGCTTTGCGCTCCCTTCAGAAATTTGACACTGACTGTTGGATGGCAGGATGGACATCTATCCCATAAAAATCCAATTCCACTAATCCCCAGAGGTTCTCTTCCAAAACAAGAGAAGGAAGGGGAACTGGCTGACCGAATGTTAACAAAGAAAAACGGCCGTCAAACGGAAGTAGTGGGTAAAACGGTTGTGTTGTGTAAACCGCACTGAAATGACCTGGAAAGGTCCGCTAGCACTGTGAATCTGTACAAAGCTGAAGTGCCATTCAGTCATGATGTGACCATGCACATTCAACTGCAGTGTCATGTTGCCAGCATTGTCCAGTGTGTGGATATTCAGCCGACCATCCACGCCGCCGTCAACGTAGTAGCGGAAATAGAAGCAGAGAGGATCAAACGAAAGACGACTGCTGACTGTACGACTGTACAGCTGGACAGTCACTGGACTTGTGGTCACTCGATCAATGGGCATCTGTATCACTCCACCACTGCCTGCTGCTACCATATCAACACCATCATCATTGCCACTACTGCTGTGATAACAATAGTGATATTTATGACAATTTTAATGCGACAAAATTTACTAATCTGAATTTCATTTAAACTTCAACGGTTAATAAATTTCATAAATTTTCTACCAATATACTCTGCCAAAAGTTGTATTATTCTTCTTTGTTGCGCATCCAGACTACAGTATTTCAAGCAAAATAACAAAAAGCTGTTTTAGTTTAAAATAAACCAAAACATGTCATAATGCGAAATATGTCTAAAGCTGCAAACAATTTAAAATCATCGACACCATCCCCCATAATCGCCTTTCTAGTTTTTCAATGGAGTCTGGTCATGTGAGTGGCTTTATGAAGTTTGATCAAACAGAAACATCTGAAGACATCAAAAGTAAAGATGCCAATGAGGATCCTTCAACCACTGTTCTAGGTAACAAGGTTCAGTTGGCAGCTGTACAACAGCAGTACTCAGAGTGAGTCAAATGACAGCCCACTCCATCCAGATGCCAAAACATGCAAACCACAAATTTTGTGAATAAGTTGTCTATAATTACAGACAATTTAATCACGTTGCCATCAATGCTTTGACACGGTTGATTCGGCAACAGGAAGGCCATCCTACCTGTAAAAAACAGCTTCAATTATCCACAAATGTTCTCAATTCACGAACCTAGGCCCCACACGGAGTAACTTCATAAAAGGCCAGTAGAAACAAAAACTGAAGGCAATACAAGTAGTAGATGCAATAATGTTATGTCAAAAAATTAGCCCCTATATGGGACCGACGGTCGACTCCTACCTACTGCCAATTTCAAAGTCACGTGACACAAACACTAGCATAAAAATGAAAAATCCAGCCCCGATAAACTGTAGGTATTGTGCCCTAATTTAAGAATCTGCGGTCATTTGCCAGCCCCCATTATAAATGGGGGAGGAGATAGCCTTCCAAAACGGTCTAATTTTACTACTTTCAAGCGCTTGTAACCTTGACCTTGGATCGGGTCATGCTGCATACCGTCATTCATCACTCATCGACCTCTACCGACATAGCAAATTTCATTGAGATCAGAAGAAAACTTTTTTCGAGAATCACAACTGTCGTTACTGCCAAGTTCAAAGTCACGTGACACAAAAACTAGGACAAAAAAAGAAAATCCGGCCCGATAAGCTTTGGTTATTGTGCCCCAAGAATCTGTGGTCATTTGCCAGCTGGCATATTAATGGGGGAGGAGATAGCCTTTGAAAATGGCCGAATTTCCGACTTTCAGGGGCTCGTGACCTTGAGCTTGGATCAGGTCATACTGCATACCATCATGCATCACTCGTCAACCTCTACCTACACACCACATTTCACTGAAATCGAAGAAACTTTTTGTGGACGGACGGGCGATTGGACATTTGAGACCCACTTTATTAGGTCGACTTGGAGCAGTCGACCTAAAAAGTATCAATATCATTTTTAACTGTTGGCCGAACCTTTGTACACTGACAACACTAAAGCACCAGTAAAATAGCAATTGTTGCTCGTTTTCTGAAGCGCATGAAATCTCCCCCCCCCCAAAAAAAAAAAGCAGTGAAATCAACTGTCACAGAATTCAGCTTAATTTGTAGCAGGACAATGAGCTTTTTGAATGGCAGTCTTTCTAAATAGGTTGGTTGCTTGATTAGGGTTAATGGCACTTTCAACACAAGTCTTTTCTAAGAAAATACTGCAAAAGATACAGTTTTTAGTGAATTACAAACACTGACAAAACAAGAAATGACCAGCAGCTAACAACTGACATGAATGAAGACTGGAGTCACGTGACACGTCGTGTGTCCAGTTGCCAAGCCAACCACACAGTCCCAAGTCAAACGTGCACGAAATGTCCACTGCAACATTCATGTTCACATGCTCATTGTTAACAATCTTCAACTCAGCTATCACCATTCAACAACATCTTTTTATAGCAGAATTATCACGCAACAAAAACAAAATATGTTGGTCAAATATTTTCATCATATAGCAGGAGATATTCTTAACTTCACACTTACAATTCTTTCTGGCTCATCACTTACGCTATTTGCTCCAAACTCGAACAACTGTACGCTGTGCGTCAAGCAACACCAATGCACAACAACAATTCATTTAACGGCCCTTTATCCAGGACCATCTGGGTGTGGCGGTACCAGAAAAAAGCCTTAGTTCACTCACACTCTGCATTTGTGGTTATTATACAACATTTTAATTAACTTTCTCCATTTCATATGGTTCTATAGAACCCTCCTTGCATAGTTGTCAGATCTGACAATCTTTTTTTCTGCCACCTTACTCCAAGTTTTCTTTTGGCAAACCTCTAGGTATCTAAGACTAGGTAAGCGTTCTTAGCAGATGTCACCCATATCATCTCCATACCATAACAACATCTGTATACCATAACACTGTCATCATACTCTAAACATCTGCATAAAGAAGTGAGTAAAACTTTCCATAATTTCTAAAAAGGGAGTGAAGTCACTAATACATGTACATCACTACGTCCTGTAACCATATGATAAAACACACAATCAATCACATCAAAAGGCCAAAAGCTTTGCAGACAGCCACAGTAAAGTCAATAAAACAGGAAAAAATATATTTACTTCCGGCACAGCTGCCAGGCAGAAAGCTGATGTCATCGAGTGCAACATTGTTGACTGATTTGCTGCCACCATGTGCTTCAAACGTTAGCTACAAGCAACATCCATGAAGTTCATATGCAGCAGCAGTAAACATTAGCCCCGTACAGGACTGACGGTCGACTATTCACAACTGATGTTTCTGCCAACTTCAAAGTCACATGACACACAAAGTAGGCCAAATATCAAAAATCTGGGCCAATCAAATTTAGATATTGTGCCCTAGTTTAAGAATCCGTGGTCAACTGCCAGCTGTTGAAAAAGGCCGTATTTCCAACTTTGAAGGGCTCATCACCTTGACCTTGGTCATACTGCAAACCGTCATGCATCACTCATCGACCTATACCTACACGCCAAGTTTCATTGAAATCAAAGAAACTTGTGGCCAGACGGACGGACGCACATACGTACATAAGTACAGATGGAAGAGTCGACCTAAAAATACAAGAACAGAGTAAATCGACATTACTGATCTTGACAGACAGAAATCGATCTGTCTGACTGAAGGCATGAAAGTTGAACACGAACAGCATTCAACAAGCAAAACTAATTTCTCAGTACAGTTGACTTGTGCCTGCTTCAACAATTCCAAATATATCCACATGCAAACCGAGGTAAACATAGAAGACGGCCATTAAAATGCTTGTGTGATTAATCATGGCTGTAGATTAAGCCCATCATTGAAGTTTCCAGCATCAGCAGCATTCATGCTGCTTAGTAACAGTTTCATATCAAATAAGTCAGTATTTATGTGGATGTGTTAGTCCGTCAGTATGTTTTAAGTGGTATCTCTGACACTCAGCTGCATGATTCGAAGCTTCTGTTAAAAAGTTAATGTTAATTAGAGTATTATGGCTACAATGTGTTTTCTGCCAGATCGATATCACAAAGCTCACTGAACACGTTTGCATGTCTTGGATATAGTTAATGATGCAGCCAATCAAGACTGAGGAATGAGATTTCCTGGGAACTAACATTCCTAGCTATAGCTATTTGTTTTTTAGCTTTAACTTATGAGTATCTTGCTTGCTCGTACTAGATAGGTTTCTCTGTGAATTAGTTTTTTTAGTTATTTTATTTTATACTTTATCTGTACACTTGTCTGTACCCTTTGTATGATTATGTAATAACTAAATAAATAATAACAAAAGTAACCAAAAGACATTCAAAGGATATTTATGTGACACTGTTTAATGCGAAAAATAAATATCTCAAGTGCCTTGGGTGGAAACCAGAGCTGTTATGAATATATGTGCTATAAAAGTGCAGTGTTAAATAGTTCGGTTTCAAGTTTGTGACAATGCATGGTACTGCACAGCAGATACGGTGCAGTATGCAGGTAAGAACGAAACAGAGAAGTAACAATTACCTGCTCAGTTAACAACAATCACACTGTGGTACCTTATGGTACTTTGGTAAGTGCAGCACAGAGAAGTTATGGTACCTCGGTGAGTGAAAAGTTGTCTGAACGGAGCAGAATTTCTCCCTGCAGCCAGCGCCCAGTGATACCATTGCCACCATGAGTAGCTTGTCTCTGCCACACTCTCCGCCGCACTTGGCCATCAACTGTCATGTAAACTGCAAGACTCCCAACAGGACCATTGAACATGAAGTACCAGAACGAGAGACAGTGGCTTGATGAACGCACGATGGGCATCAGCGTATAGTTGACATATGCAACACTGCCAAGTTTGTAGTCAGCAACCATAGCATGACCCTCTTCACAACACAACACAACCATTACCACTACTATGCACAATATGATAGAATACAGTACAAGATGACAATAACAAGGTGTCGCCCAAATGGGACATAACCGTACTGGCCCGCCGTGCAGTGTTACCATGGAGCTATAATTAGACTAAAAGTTGCATAACAACGTCATCGCCTGGCCTGTGTGGCTATAGCCGCCTGCAGGCCGGATGTGGAGTGTTACAGACACCGACAGACAAAGACGACAGACGCCAGCAAGCAAAACAATACTGGCCCATTAGGCGGGCTAGTAATAATGCATAACACGTGCTTCTTACTCAACTACATGGAACCAAGGAGGAGAAAAAACAAAAAAAATGATGACAACAAAAAATCCAAGGCATAGTTCAGCAGTCTGTGAAGTCTATCAAGAGTATGTAAACTATGGACAGCAACACAGCTGCTCTGGACTCACTAATGGTATGGGGCATCAAACTTCTTTTCCTTTCCCAGCCTGTAGAACATTTAATGAGCAACGAAAAGTCAGTTTTTGCACCGACCTTAACAGTGATATAATTCAGAGTTATCGTAACAACTCACATTGCTACCTATGTCTGTGAAATATGCCCATGGTATAAACATCGCTGCGGTACTCAGTTGAAGCTCTAGTCATGTCTTCTGACATGCAGCAAGGAAAAAGACTGCATTTATTCTACACTCTGCAGATGACATTTCAATAACTTTTGCAAGCAACATAGCATCTTACCAAATACAGTTCTGAATGTGTTGTCATACTGCAGACCGGTGGTCGAAGTCCTATTTCGCATCCAATTAACACCAGCAAATCCACAGCTGTCTTCCTCAAACGTGCAGCCATCAATGTTCTGGGCACCTACAAACACGGTCCAATCATATTGTTGTGCTCTTAAAACAACGATCCACATGTATTGTATAGTGAATGCCACACATGCACAAATAACAGTCATTTTCCAAATGATCCTTTCCAGGGGTGTCAGAACAGGGGGAGCAGGGTCAGCGACTGCTCCCCCAACTTCTGGGGTATTGGAGCAGTGCTCACCATATTTTGTCCATACACTTCAGTTACTAAATTACTTACTGGTATACCAGAGCTTCACGAATGCTATTTTCTGAGTCCAGAAAGCAACAGAATGCAAAATTTTGCACTTAAAATTTCAATAAATTTTCCCAGGACTATATCCCTGCACCCTGCTATCTGCTACTTCACGCATGGAAACCCTAAAAATTATGCACCAGAATGCACCAAAACACGCCATTTTTGGTTTTAAAAATCCATAATTTTTCTGGGGAGGGAGCATGCCCCCTCTCTAGACCCTGCCTCCGTGGATAAGGGGTACCCCCGCCACATGCCTATCCACCCCTTTTGCTCTCCCATCTTCAAATTGCTTCCCAATGCCTCTGAACCTTTCTCTATATACATCCTCTTAAAGATGATATGCAATGATTTTTTGGTTGTTAAATTAAAGTGCCCATCGTATGTCTTTAACATAAGCAATCTATTTGAATATTAAGGAACATCAAAAAAGTTATCTCTCTCTCTAGGAAATTTTATAAAAACCGCCAAAAAGTGTGCGCCCGACGATTTGTTTACTTTTGCAAGTGATGACATCATACCAGGAAAACAAACAAGGGAACAGGCTATTGGAGTGTTGAGTGAGACATTACACTACACTACAGTAATGACA
>Ga0209780_1001535_pt1 | contig 15355 bp, 16 predicted proteins | sample WorMetexBAHAMAS2_FD_187384 | JGI IMG/M metagenome (GOLD analysis project Ga0209780, IMG submission 187384) | Marine gutless worms symbiont microbial communities from Max Planck institute for Marine Microbiology, Germany - Inanidrilus exumae... | ecosystem: Host-associated > Annelida > Digestive... | reverse complement strand
GCCCCGCATCCCCGCACCCCCGCATTTTACCAAAACCCTCAGTAACAGTATCTGAGTTGTTTGCAGTCAGTTTTACATAATGTGGCATTCATGTTCTGAATTTCTTCCACATATAGCCTAACAAGTACTTATCGTGACCATTGCAGTGGCACAAGATTTCATTATGGAGACTTATGTTTTTTTGCTACTTTGCACTGCCCTTGTGTCGAAGGTTGTGTTTTTGAGTTTTTATAGTAGGTTTTTGACCTTGACACTGTCTGGTCAATGTTACTGTCAAGCAGACACAGACGAGGCGGTCACATTATAGTGTTACATTGTTATAGTAAATTATTTGCAATTCTGTGTGTTTTGCAGGACTTTATTGCATTATTTGGACATCTGGATGACTAATTAGTTATCGATATGGAGGTTGATAGCTTAATTACCATGTACCATCGTATGGGTATGCAGAACATGGAGATATGTAACTGTTTGCTGTTACAACATGGACTTCATGTCAGTGAACGAACAGTCAAAAGACGTCTTAATAAGCTGCGTTTGTTCCGGAAAATGAACTATTCAGACGACACTGCCGTTGCAGCTTTTATTGAGCAAACTCTGGAAGGTGCTGGCTCTATGCATGGCTATCGATGGATGTATCTGAAGTGTTTGCATCATGGTTTTACTGTTACACAGGAAACCGTACGTCAGCTAATGTGTTTACTGGATCCGGATGGTGTGACATTAAGGAAACGTCGACGACTTCGACGTAGAACCTACTATTCAGGAGGGCCCAATGCAGTTTGGCATATGGACGGATATGACAAGGTGAAAAGATTTGGCATTGCAATTCATGGATGCATTGACGGCTTTTCGCGTCATATTATTTGGTTGCATGCACACACAACAAACAATGATCCGCGCGTCATTGCAGGATACTTTGTTGATGCCGTCGACTGTCTTGGAGGTTGTCCACGAAAAATCAGATCTGACCTTGGAACAGAGAATGTGTATGTTGAGCAAATGCAGCTGTTTCTTCGGGAGGAGACGCAGTCATATATATATGGCGCAAGTGTACACAACCAACGCATTGAGTCATGGTGGGCCACCCTTCGCCGACAAACAATGCAGTTTTGGATAAATGTGTTTGAGGAATTGAAAGAACAGGACCTTTTCTGTGGCTCTTTTATTGACAAGTCTCTCGTGCAGTTTTGCTTCTTGAATCTCATTCAGGTGCGTTTCTGCCTGCTGACACAGAGGTCTTTTTGCTGTCTGTCAACTTTGTAGCTAATGATGGGAGGTGCATCCTATAGACCGGTATACTAAATGACGTGTAACAATTTGGTAGTGTATGCAGCTACGGGTCCCGCAAGTTTGACTTCAGTCTTTGTTAACTCATCATGTAAGAAGCAAACCGCACGACGTTGGTCATTGTTAATCCCCGACAGTAGACATCATACACGAAGCCAGATTCTGAACAATGTATAACTGACTTAGTAACCGAGATTGAGTTAATTCTATGACAAACATTCCGTGACTCTCGACAATTCTTTCCCAGCATTCCTTTATGCCAACTAGACTGCATGAATACTTTCTCCTTACTAGTTTTATGTTTGTGCTAAAAATTATGACCGATTGTGATGTTTTGCTGTTCAACAAGTTTTTTTCCATTGCAATGTAACTCGCTTTAATGTGCTTTCATTGGTGAATCTGTGCAGATTGATCTGGATGAGATTTCTGCTGTATGGGACTGTCACAGCATTAGACGTGTTCGAAATCAGCGTGCTTATCATGGACGGCCGTACATCATGTTTACATGTCCGGAACTGTACAACACCGTTGACTACATATGTGCAACTGATAGCGTTAAGCTTGAATGTTGTCGTCAAGAATGTCTCGCAAAGACAGTCGTACCGTGTGATGACACGGTGTTCGAATTATGTTGTATCATAATGCAGGAAAGTGGGTGGGGTTTTCCGTACACTGCCCACGAAGGCATTGACCTGTACATTAACTTGCGTACGGAAATACTTCGTCTCTTGTAAGAATTGACTATGACGGCAATGTTGTGCATGTTCTGTTGTTATGAGTATGTTTCCATTCTTCGTGCTGTATCTGACGTACAGTCGCCCAATAAGTTCATATTACAATCCAGAATTGCACGGCAACGAATTAAGGATTTATTGCACGTCTACTTTCATCTGCGCTTGTTGTTTGTATTTATGCAAATGCGGTGTTCAAGGCAGCCGTGTTTTCGTGTGAAAACAAAATACAACAAATATCGCATGCTTTACTATCTATCAATCGAACTGAACAAGTGTAAACACATGGTACAGAAACCTGGTCTCTACATTGACTACACTAATTAGTTACACTGTTTAGCACAGGGCTGAAAAAGCGTGTCGTAAAACCTAGGTTTTTATAGGTTTTAAAAAACCTAAAAACCAAGATTTTTTTCCAAATTTAGTATTTACATTATTTGTTATCATTTAAATTTTATTTATTTTAATTGCTGCCTTGCATATAACAGTGATTAGAATCATTACAATAATGCAGTTGCAATTTGCATTGAATATGATTATCTGCAGGCCTAGCGGCAGAATCCACATGAGGTGAGACATGTCATTTAATTATTAATCAAAAAAAACCTAGAAACCTATAAATTTTTTCCCCAAAACCTAGGTTCTTTGCACCCCTGGTTTAGCAGCCTCTCCATATGTCAAGCCCTAATTCTTGAACCCTTTCGGGCCCAGTGGCGCCAGACAGTTGCACTTCACAGCATTGAGCACCATCTCAGCTTTAAAGTGCGGTCACACAGTCCACCTGCGTCCCAGACCACACACCACAGACCACATACGGGCGGTATGCCATTACCGTGCAATTTTCACCACCGTTCGCTAAAAACGGTTAAAGATAGAGCTTAAGTTACTATTGAATGCGAATAGGAAGTAATACATGTCGCGTCGATTGGAGTGGGCTAAGGTATGTGAGACTGGCCTAACCGAACGGTTTTAATTTTTGATGTTCAGGCACCGTGGCACTTGCTTAACGTCAAAAATTAAAAATGTTTGGTTAGGCCAGTCTCACACACCTTAGCCCACACCCAGGATCCGCCACTGTAAGTCATAGGCCTACTGGTGCTGATGATGTGTGTTTTTGCTGTATTAATGTTCTCCATTCACAGTATTTTTAGAACGAGTATGGTTATTATAACACTCGTTTCAAAACAAAACAACACCAAGTCGTTTATATGTTGTATACTCCCTCAACGTATGGACCTAGCTTAATACCGCACTTCTCCAGAAGCACACACATGTGATCGGTCTGCCCAATGCCAACTTGCAGTTAACCCATTTTTGCGCAGCATTCCACAAAGCTACAGTCATTCAAGTGTTCGTACCCAGACTGGGTCAACCCGCCATTGTTAGTTTTTGTCGACTTTCGGGCACGCTGGTGCTCAGTCCAGAAGAAGGCACGATGATTCACTCAGCAGTGAACACATTTATATCAACAGCTGCCTGCATTCTGTCTTTGAACACTGAGTAAGTGTGCACACTGCACGGCAGCGCTATGGTGTTTGCACACGTGTTAGCCACGGGAAATTCCACCGTTGGATCGTCAGCCTGTAGATCACACTTGTGTCTGAAAGTAACCGATGCTTCTGGCATGAATCCAAGTGCAGGTACTTGGGACGTGCCCGTAATGAACACCAGTAATTTCTTCAGACCCTCATCCGGATACTCATCTGCAATGCAACAAATCGTCAGGAAAAACATTGCATTAAGTGGCGAACAGCACGTATACTCTTTCCTCTGCAACAAAAAACGTGCAGTCACACTTTCCCGTCCTCGGCTCCCTGTTGTATGAGCGGACTTACGTTGTCTCAGTGTACACTATTAACACAACCAACATCATGTTGCAGGGGCCAAGAAACTGCAGTTATGCTGCCTTACACAGTGTTTGTAATGTTCTTTAAACTTTACAACCTGTTGTACAATCAGTTAAACCAACTACTCCTACTACATCGGTTTAAAAGCCATTTTCCCGGACAACCTGGGTAAGCCGACAACAGAAAGGTAAACCATTCTGGATTTTACTGAAGCACAGATGATGTGATGGCAATGGCATCAGCTCGAACATATGCAAATCATTTGCACCTTGCTCCAGACAGAAAACCACGCCAGTACCTCACCACTCAGTTTTTATAGGCCGGATGCTCTTCCTGCCGCCCAACAAACAGCGTCACAGCACTGAAGGCAGTTAAACCAACTATAGAAATAAGTCTACTGCCGCTTGGCTGTACGCTTGCATAGTTTAGGCAGCCTACTCAACAACCGGCTATGTCATGTAGACATTTGTTGACTGTCACCATCACCTTACGTAGTGTACGCTGAGCACGTGGTCGTCAACTTTTCACACGTGTGATCACAAATATAAGTACACATATAATTGCATCTTCAGTCAGTAAACACAACTGCATCCCTTTAGCAAAAATGACACAATGGCATAGTCACGTATTTGTGAAGCAAATAACACAGATTTCAACATGCTGCTCCAGTACTTATTGGCAAAAAACAGTGTGGAACATTGTCGGACGCATGCCATACCTTGTAAGTCCAGTAAGTAGTCCAGCCAATATGAATACGTTCGTTCTTCATCGACGCGTTTGTTGCTTCCGGGTGGTGACCAACTGCCTTCGTGTACGTCAACAGCCTCTTCGAATCTGTTTGCATCCAGAACTTGATCATTGTACACAAAAGCCTCCTGCATAATCTTCTGATATGTACGAATCATTGACAGCACACCAAGAATACTTAATCCTTTGAGGAATCTGCAACACATCCACACCACAAATGTAAAGCATAAAAGTCCATAACACAGCAAGGTAGTTATTTTACAAAATACTGTGGCATGCTTATAATTAAAGCCCACATTGTACGGTAAGTAGTACATATCGGTAGTACATATCAATGCATCACATTGTCTCTGCACTCACACTGACCACTTTTTAGGACGCATCACTATGCAAAGTATAACATGCAGCTATTGCTGTTGATGTAATGTGGTCTGTCTTGTTGGAAACAGTACCAACGCAACGTGTTATGTCAAGTCATAATTCGAAGCACATAAATACCCCTGGTGGGGAGGGGGCCCCTCCCCAGTCCCCACGAGTCCCTAACCTCGCCCTTCAGGCCTGGGACTTCGGCCCTACGGGACTCGCTGTCTCGTCCCCCAAACACACCCCCCATACTAAATCTTAGTTACGGCCTTCAAATCTTTTCGGTAAGTTGCTTGAAAGTGCATTAAATATTCGGATGAATCCTAGCTTTGAGCCGAACAATTACTGAAGGTCCAGTGAAAAATGTAACTTACTTACTTCGAGATTGCTACTTACTGTCAGTGTATATTATTATTATTATTAAAAATGTACTGATTAAAGTGACGCTGTCGCAATACGCTGCAGGGGCACTGTCCAATAAGAAAGAAACATAAAAGTCGTGACGGACAGAGGCGCTAACATCCTAAGAGGGGTATGACAGTCGAAAGAGAGATGTCTTCAGCTGCCGACGAAATGTTATCAGCGACCGCGCGCCTCAGACGGATGACGGCAGGCTGTTCCAGGCGCGCGCCGCCGCCACTGGAAAGGCACGGTCGCCGAGCGACGATCGTTTCGTTGGCGGCACAGCAAGTGTTGTTGTGTCAGCGGATCGCAGACGACAGCGGGCGTCGAAGTCAGTGGTCCGGCGGAAGCTCTCGGCGAGGTACGCTGGCGCTGTGCCGTGAATACAGCGGTAGGCCAGAACACAGCCGGAATTTCACAACAAAAAGACAACTAGTAACTGCACACTACCTATAGCACAGATAACTGTCTAGCAGAAGTTATACACACAATCACACATGTAGCAAGTTGTGCACACAAGTGCAAGTCTTGCTCGAAACGTCTCGAACTGTTGCTAAGGAGGGGACTTCGTAAACAGAGCGACAATCTCATCACAAGTTGGCCGTACTGTAATGAAAACCGACAGTTCCAGAACATGTAGCTTCGGTGATGAAGTGATGAGGCGGGTTGGCCAACAAAACATGCTTGTATAACAATGAAGCACGTCACTGCTGCGATTTGTAAGGATGTAAGGAAAAATTCAAACAACAGCAGCATCACCTATCGTTTGCCCTTATTGGCGACCTAACTTCATAGTTGTACACGTGTTTTTTGCCTGCATCTTTTGCGTGGAAAAGAAATATGCATTCTGACTGTTTATTTCACAGCAATGACATTTCTCACTGAAATGGGAAAACCCGAGTAACTTACTGCTCTGCTGCTGGCCGTACACGATCTATAACAATGAATTTTTTCAGAGTGTTGACCAGCTGCATCTTCCGGTCAAGTCTCAGCAAAGAACCACATCCAGCAATGTCTATGACATCAGCGAGATCGGTAATTGATGACATGAAAGATTCCGGACATTCAGATGCAACAACCTAAGAAACAATTACATGCAGCTATGATATTATGTTATACAGAACAAGAAGCTCAGCTAACACAGAGATAGCAAGCGGATAGAGCCCTCGGAGTGCTAACCCCGTAATATACAATCGGGTCAAAAGTTGGCGTGGCCTGGGTCACGTGACCTACTTTCCAAACTTTGGGACCCCCCTATAATCTAGGGAACGACTGCAGATACAAACCTAAAATTTAGCGAGTCGTTTGAGACTGAAGAATACTACACCAAAAAGAATACGAAAATTGTAAGAAAAAAATGGGCGTAGCCTAGGTCACGTGACCTAGTAATCAAATTTAGGGACCCGCTAAAATTTCCGAACCAATTAAGGTAGGAACTTGAAATTTTGCATGCGCATAGAGTCCTTGGGGTGCTAATTCTGGAATACAAAATTGTGTCAAACGTGGGCGCGGCCTTGGTCATGAGACGTACTTTGGAAATTTTGGGACCCCCTATAATGTATGGGACGGCTGTAGATGTAAAGCTGAAATGTTGCAAGCAAATTGAAGGTAAGTCCATCGTTGGACTACAAAGACGATCACCGATAGTTGGCTTGGTTTGTCAATTGTTGGGACAAAAAAAACGCAAAAAATAACGGTAAAAAATGATTATCAATTTAACACTTCAGTGTAAGGGCCTACTTATTTGTCACACGTAGGAAACAGCAAAAATCATTTTGTTATGACCATTGTGAAGTTCTGGTCCAATTCGGTGTTTAGTATATAACGACATAAATAGTTATTCAATGTGTACTTATAAGTCGAATGTGCACTCTAGCTGAATTTGTGACAATTCCAAATCCGACGTGGCAGTGATGCATCCATCAGCTGCTGAGCTGCATCAAGTATCAGTTCATGATGCTAGTTTTCTGGTCACAAAGTATTCACAGCATTTGTATGAACTTCACTTACTTTGTGAAGTTTCTCTCTGTAGTAAATAGGCACAGCAGCATCTGGCAAATGTCCAATGTCCATTTGTGCACTGTCGCAAATTGTGATAGCATAAAAGTGCTCACTCATGAACACAGGCAAAGGTCCCCGATGCACTAAGGAATATGCCATCACCCGTCCGGCAGCTTCGTATGTGCCATTTTCCAAAGCTACAACAGCAAGGTCTCAAATAGTTATGCATAAAGAACATTACTCACACAGTAAAGCGCTACAATGTCCAGCATTAAGCCATGCTTATCGCAGTATTCTGTAAAGCAGTGTAACGTTTGTCAGTGTCTACACATCATTTATCACATACACCTGCAGAAAACTGATATACCACATCTATTTCTTTAATTAACACTTGTTCAAAATGTCAGCCATTCAGTGTAACTATTGCTGCCGATCCTTTTCAACACTGTGCAACTGCTTCATCAACAAAGTCATGGAAGATCCATTCCCAACATGCTAGCATATTCATGCAATGCATGTGCTGCATGTAAACAGCTGCAACAAATACAGTTCTCGTTCACTGATCAATTCCAGCTGCTTCCTTTGATACAACCCACGCAAATTCGTATCGTATTTGTGTAATATAGCTACTTGTCCATAGACGGATCATTTACTAATGACTTTTGGGAGATCTGTAATCGTTCCGGAATTATGGCAGTCTGAAGTTGCGAGACTTGTGAAAAATTTCGGATTTCTTTTGCTTTTGTTGATAAACCGACCGCTTACGGGAAATTTCAGAAAAATGTGTTCGCAAAGTTTTCTCCACCTCATCCATAGACGTGTTGTGTGCAAACTTTCGTGAAATTTGGTCAACAAGAAGTCGGTCAAATCATGCGTTGTTAACTTCACATACAAGTATTTTCTTCCTCGCGCTACCCAGCTATCGATACTGCGCGCATCACACTGAAAATCTGCCTGGGCCAGCCCCCAACTGTGCACTCATTAGTATTCCAGATCTCATCCACATCGAGTTGGGGTTAGGGTTAGGCTTAGAGTTAGGGTTTTAGGGTAATAAACCCACAGTCCCACTGTTGTGGACTGTTTACCATTTTACTGTCAGGCAAACTTCTTCCACATATTATTACGATACTGAAATGTAACTTAGCAAAGGAAACATGAATTCATACCATCTGCATCAAGTGTCAGAAACTTTCCATTGCTTTCTCCGTAGAATAACTTCATTTCGATCTGATATAATGCAAGCCTCAAGAACTCTCTTGTAGGTCCGCCGTCATCAATGGCTGCTTCTCCCGAGAAACGAACACTTAGCTTATGACATGGATTAAATGTCTTCCGCATGAAACCTCTGAAGCCGCCATCCAAAACATCTTCACGTATCACATTTACAATGTTCTTAGCTCCGTCTGAATCTATGTTACTCTCAAGGCAACGTAGTACATCGACCAGTCGCTCTGGAACACAATATGTGTTAACTTCATCATGTTTGTCTGTGTCACATTCATCATTAACACTCTGAAGGCAACATAGTACATCGACCAGTCGCTCTGGAACACAATGTGTGTTAACTTCTGCATGTTTGTCTGTGTCACATTCATCATTTACATGGTCTTCACTGATGTCAACATTGTCCAAATTTTCAGTAGCACTACTGTCCTCCGTCAGGTTGCACACCTGATCTGAATTGACTGATATAGTGCCAGCTTCACTCTCGCAAATCATGTGTAACAAGTCTGGAAGACTGTCATCGTCAGATAGATATGTGGCATCAGTAGGTGCGGTGTGCAGATGGAAGCGTAGCATTGGCAATTTTGTTTCACTGTACATCTCGCCAACTGTCATATCTGGCTTCAATGGCTGTTGACAGAAATCCAACATTTTGCAACTGAATTCACAAAGTTGCCCCAATTTGGACATACCATTAGGAAAGAACAAGTTCGTAGCCAATGACAAAAGTTGATCATCTTTGCAGTCTTTTCCAACAGAAACCTTCCGCACTCCACCGCCATCAGCAGCCTTCACTTTCTTTCCAACTCCTTTTGTGATGTTAATCCAACAGACCTCAATGAGACGTGTGGGCTTACATGCATTCCTACTAGGCGGCTGTCTCATGTCTGCAGAGAAATCTGTACATCCACTGGCACTTGCAGGCGGTGGAATGCATAGTTTCTTTCGCAGCCTGTCTAGAACTGAACTCTTACGTTTTTTGTCGTCATTACTACCAGAAACAACAGCGTTTCCCGAACTACAAAAGTGTCTCAGAGCCAGACGATCTCCATAACGAGGTAAATATCCTTTTAGCTGCTCATCCGACATCAACATGATTACAGAGCGGTCAATCTGCAGAACAAAAAATCTGAACAGTAACTAATATTTTCACAAATGGCAGCTGTGTGAAACAGGCACAACAGTCACAGATCAGTTAAAACTATGGATGCAAATCTGTATGTAAAACTACATAGGTGTATTGTGTGCAATGCCTACATTACAGTATTCGACTCAAGCACTCGGCCATCTGTGTTCGCTATACACTGTGTCTCAAAAAAACGGACCCCTAAAACAGATTGCAATAACTTCGTCAAAATAGGCCCGTTGTTAATGATTTTTCACAGGGTCCATCGACATCGGTTGTGCATCAAATGCGTGATATGGGTCGAGTACCAACTGCGTGGTTTCCATGGCAACGGGCAGCGTAGCTGTCAGGAGAGGTGCGCGTCTTCCCGGAGAACAGCGGATCCGCTACCGCGCACGTTTGACACTCGAGTTCCTGCAAAGATGCGCCAAATTCATTCCACAGGAGTTGTGACGTACCGGCGTGCAGTTCAGACCAAGATTCCGTTGATTATATAATCTGGCGTTGCATGGTGGAGCACGTGTACAAGAAACCAATGCGCGACCGGGCTGAACTGAAGCAGCGACTGGTTACTGTTAAGGCATAGGCTGACTTCAAACACGCCTTCCTGCATGCAACGTCGGATTTTTTAGTCAACGGAATTTAGGTCCGGACTGCACGGCGACCACAATTCCGGTGGAATAAATTCTGGTGCTTCCTTACACGAGCTCGACTGTGAAACGTGCGCGGTGGCCGATCCGTTGTCCTGCGGGAAGACGCACACCTCTCGCGCCAGCTACGACGCCTGTTGCTATAAAAACCACGCAGTTGGCACTCGACCCATATCACGCTTTTGAAGCACAACCGATGTCGATGGACCCTGTGAAAAATCAGTAATAATGGGCCAATTTTGACGAAGTTATAGCAACCTGTTTTAGGGGTCCGGTTTTTTTTGAGACACAGTGCAGTATTTTGCCTTTACTAGTATTACTTACTCACAGGCTACAGCAGACTGTCACGAGTCAACAGTGGAACGTCACCATGGGCATGGTGGTTACGTGACTTGACGTGACTGTGTCAGCATTCCCTGAAAATTTTTGGGTAGGTTTCTTGTACGGAGTGTACTGGTTAGGGGAGAGTTTGAGTTGATTTCAACAGTAAACATGGACACTAGACATCCCACAGACGGATCATTTGGCAATGAACTTCCATCGATCTATAATCGCTGCGAAGTTATGTCAGGCTAAAGTCGAAAAACAGGGGATAAGTTCATTCTTTGCTTTTTTTCTCTAAAACTAGGAAGAGTGTTCGATAAGCAAGGAAGGCACGTTTTGGTGTGCTGCATTTGAACGAGTACGAGATGCCGTTATTGTGAGTGACCTTCCTTGAATATAGATTAGTGGTGTTTGGTGCATATTATGGGATGGTTTCATTTTGAGGTGGGGGGGTGCGAGTGGCTGGTGGGGCAGGTTTTGGTGTGCTGCATGTTACTCAGCTAATTGTGTTCCAAATACAAAACGATGACCTTGTCGAGACCTTAACAGTTTCCTCAGTAATAAGGATGTAAAATGATTACTTTTTAATTGCTTCAATCGCGGATATAAAATGCACTCATTGTCCCATACAAAGGGTCAAATTGGCATCTATATGTGGGCTTAATATTAGCAATACTAATGAAAATGGATACATCTATTGCGGCGGTAAATACCGCGAGACTAGTACCCGAAATATGCTGAAGTGGCGGTAAATGTGCACTCTATGGTTGTTTATGCCAACGGGTGGGGTCTGGGGTGGGGTTCCCCTCCCCAGAAATAAATGAAATTAATAATATTACCAACCCCGCACAGACCATGTTTATCTGCGCATCGTCTGTCACGCGCTTTTTTTTACCCACCAAAAGACTACCGGTATACCCCTTTTTTCTAATTCTATCATCATCATGTTCACGTAGCTGGCGAGGGCCGTTGCGTCACTCCTTAGCCATGGCCACCGTGGATGGCTGATCGCCATAACGTGGAGGGCATGCTTCCGGTGTCGTTACGAATCTGGTCGACCCGTCTGTTGTTTGGTCGACCAGTACAGTCGCGACCAGGCAGGCGACCAAGTGATAGGTCGACGTGAGCGCGAAGATCCTGGTGGGCTGGGACCTCCTCACCGAGCCTGGCAATGTGGCCAAAGATTGTGACGCGACGACTGGCAATTCGCTCGCCGACTGGCGTGAGACCGGTACGTGACGAGACAGTCGCGTTGCTGATACGATCTGTCCAGCGTACACCTAGAATCTGTCGCTGGCGTCTCATAGGGAAAGCTTCCAAGGTCCTCAAGTCGGCAGCCAGTAATGTCCATGTCTCTGCCGCATAGCGGAGAACTGACATGACCAGCGCCTGGTAGAGACGGACCTTCGTGGCATTGGTCAGACGTTTGTCCTTCCAGATCCCAGACAGTGATGACATTGTCGAGGACGCAAATCCGATGCGACGTTTGAGGTCGGGGCGGCACTGGCCGCTGGATGACTGCAGGCAGCCCAGGTAAACATTCTAACATTATTCTATCCCCCAAATAAACCCTTTTATACATTTTAGACAGATATCAGACGTTACGGTTTCCACACACCAGAAATATATGAAATAAATCTGAAATTACAGAAATGCGAGTTTTCCGGTCCGCGGGCCTCTTCTTGTTTTATCCCGACGTCTTACACGGGTAAAATGCGGAGATACTCCGCAGATTACCAAATTGCCTCTCCGCAGCTCCGCATTTTAGCCGATGCCTTAGGGTTAGGGTTAGGTTTTAGGGCTTAGGGTTAGCGTTAGAGTTTGGGTCAGTATTTACGCTTATGGCTAGGGTTAGTGTTGGTGGCGCCATGTAGTAGATCGACGATCTGCCACTAGACAAAATTGCTAGAGGTAGATCGGCGATCCACCGCTAGCATTTAGTGCAAAGTGGTAGATCGCCGATCTACCGCTAGCAGTAACCCTAATAAACAAGAACTTAGCTATCGCCAAGAAAGCGCGCGATGCGCCCTTATGTCCATTTTCAAAGTGTCAATAGATAGACCATAATTTATTTTATGTTAATCCAGTCTGTACTCACAGTAAACATGTTACTTTAGCACCGTTTTAGACAAAGCCGCCAAGTTCAATGATCTCACTTAACACGAAATGACCTTCAATGTCATTCAAGGTCACCGATCTCTGTGCTAATCGACGCGCCATGCACTACTTCCTAATCGCATTCATTAGTCAACTTAACCTCTATCTCCAACCGTTTTCGAGATACAACGCCTAGTTGGTACCTGTCTTCCAAGCGGAACTGGAAAAAGACGGCTGGAACTAGGTGGACATGCTTTGGTGCCACGATGCCCATAATGATGTACTATGCAAGCATAAACTTAATTCCGTTCTAAGCCGCACCGTCTCGTTACAGTCCGCTTGCTTTAGACCCAGTCAATAACCGACGGATACCTGCATCGCGCGCTAAAACGCAAATGAAGGTCATTCAAGGTCATCCCATGACCTTGATGGATGAGCTGTAGGTCATTTTATGTTGGTAGTCCATAGCAACATCTTGCTTTAGCACCGATTTGTAGATTTAGCCCTTCAACTAGCTGACATACGACGAAAGGACCATTCAAGGTCACTCAAGGTCATCGATCGTTGCGCCAATCGACGCGCCATGTATGACTTCCTAATAGCACCAAATAGTAACTGAAGCTCTATCTTCAACCGTTTCAGAGATATTACGCTTTTTTCGCGCTGATCCGGTGACCTGATCCGGTGCCGGATGGAATTGGAAAAAGACGGTTGGGCGCAGATGGAAATGCTATTGGGACAGGATGCCCAGATGATTGCCCCATCCAACCATAAACTTAAATCCGATCTAAGTTGTACCGTGTGGTCACAATCCACCTCCGTCCCAGACAGACAGACCACAGACCACAGACGCGGGGCGTGCCAATAGCGCGAGATGACTATCGTCATCGCGCGCTAAAAACGTTCACAGCGGTGCTTAGTAGCTTCTCCAGCTCACTCCCACAAGACTAGGTTATTCCCGCATGGTTTAATCCACTCCCGCAGCCAAATTTTCCCCTCCCGCAACGTATGGACCTACTGCCGAAGCTCACTCCCGCAAGCGTTGCCTAATCCCGCCCCCGGTTTCATATTGTATACGTCATCACGCCCGCCCCGCAAAATGTCGTTAATTACTCCCGCATTCCCGCCCCGCAAATTGTAGCGACCCGCGCAATTGCTACTAACGCCGTTAATGCACGTTGTGCTGTCTATAGTAAGTCAGAGCGCCCACTGATCTTCATGCGTCCACACACACACACATATACGTACCCCGTTCTCAACCATTACATTAATTAATGAGGCTTCGACGCCTCTTGCCTGCAGAAAACGCACAATATCACCCTCATTCTCCATATTCGCGACTGCAATATCTGTGGCGGAAATTACGTCTTGTACGTCATGTACGTCAAAAGTAAGTAAGTAAGATTTTTTGACAATCAAAATTTTTAGATTTCAACAAACGAAAATGTTAGATTTTGAAAAACGAAATTTTTAGATTTCGAGAAACAAAATTTGTAGATTTCAAGAAACGAAATATTTAGATTTCAAAAAACGAAATTTCTAGATTTTGACAAACAAAATTATTAGATTTCGAGAAACAAAATTTTTAGATTTCAAGAAACGAAATATTTAGATTTCGAAAAACGAAATTTTTAGATTTTGACAAATGAATTGGCGTATTTTTCGTGTGGCCCTTGTACGCTTCCGTACACGCAGGTGATAGTTACGGGCCAATACGAGATAACGTTTTCACCAGAGTGTGTCTGTCTGTCTGTCTGTTTTTGCGGATGACAAAGTACCCCCTAATGGACTTGGTCAGAGTCACGTGACCCGTTTTTAAATTTTGTCCACCAATAACATCTTTGGAATCGGTGAAGCTAGATAGATAGGCTAATTCAAACAGTGGCGGCGCAAGGGCTTTCGTCGCCCGAGGCAAACGTCTGTTTTGCCACCCCATCAGATCGGCAATATCGTCACGATTACAATGCTGGTTTTTACTTGCCCGCCTAATGGGGCAGTATTTTTTTTGCTCGTAGGCGACTGTCATCGTCGTCTGTAACACTGCCGGCGGGCGGGCCGGCCGGCCGCCAGGCGCGCGGGTGGCCGACATGCACGGCGGGCCAGTTGTGTTACGTCCCACTAGGGCGACACCTTGTTTGTGTAAAGTTGTGGACTGTGTGATTAGTAGGCTAATTTGGTGAAGTAATTAAGCCCCGCCTAAGCCCCCTACATAAGGCAATGAAACAGCCATAACTGCCAAAAACGAAACTGCTGCTCATGTTTTCTGTATGCATATGCAAAATTTAGACCCTAATCCAACGACCAAAGCAGTGCGAAAGGGCAGATTTCAACCCCAACATCTCGGAAAGCACTTAACCGATTTTGATAACACTTTGAAACTAGGGAACTACACCGAAAGACTAGACTACCGGCATGCAAAATTTAATTTTGATCCGACAACATGGGTGGTCGGGGCCAATACCCAATTTGCCACTGCAAGGTTTCTTTGTTTTCGGGTCGCATCGCATGCATGGCATAGGTGCGGTCTATTGCGACACGAGTAGCGTATAACGC
>Ga0209780_1001534_pt1 | contig 15363 bp, 5 predicted proteins | sample WorMetexBAHAMAS2_FD_187384 | JGI IMG/M metagenome (GOLD analysis project Ga0209780, IMG submission 187384) | Marine gutless worms symbiont microbial communities from Max Planck institute for Marine Microbiology, Germany - Inanidrilus exumae... | ecosystem: Host-associated > Annelida > Digestive... | reverse complement strand
CCACTGAAGCGATGTACATGAAAATTTGTGTAGTGGGTGATGTTCTCGACGTAATCACGTATGCCAAGTTTCAAAATGAAATTTTCAGGGGTTACAATTTTACAGGGGGTCGAATTTTCCATTTTTACTATTGATTTTGAATGGGCCTTACAACAGTGCAGCGCTACTGCGCTGCCTGTGATACATTTCTTTTCCTTTCCATTGTCCTGGTTTGCCGCTGTGCATCATGGGGGGCCTGGCTGTCTTATTGTCTCTATGCCACTGGCTGTCACATGCAGCTCGTTGAAAATGTGGCATTGGGGCTCCTGCAACATGTTCGTACCAACTACTTACTCATCCTGGTTATCCTGGATGAAGAGGTATTAAAAGTTGAATTCAGCAAACATAGTCAATTAGAATGACATGAAATGTTAGTTGTAGCTTGCTGTGTGTTACATTTGACAGTGTGGATTAGTGATGGTTGAAATGCTGTGGGATCTTGTAACAGTAGATTTTTTTGTTTGTTGTTGATATGTCGTTATATTGTGTAACATATGCTGATGTTGGTGTGTAGGCAGCAGTCACTGTTTCACGTGCTTTGTGCCTACTCGGTGTACAACACGGAGGTTGGTTACTGTCAAGGAATGAGCCAGCTGGCAGCGTTGCTTCTCATGTACATGAACGAAGAGGTTGGCACCATTCAGTTCTGATGTAATTACTGGCTTGAATGTTGCTGTATCCTTAGTTTCCATCAACTGTTACCACAGGCAGGCTTGTTTCATGTAACGTGTTTCATATGCACACAACAGGCTATGGGGGAGCATGGAGGCTAAGCCCCCCAAATGCCACAGATAGTCCCCTAAACATGAATGTTCCAGCCCCAAAAACATGACATGACAAATTTGCTTTATGGGCAAGGCCATGGTTCTTGTCTTGATCTGAAAAATTTGCTCTTGTTCTTATCACTGTCGTTCAGTTTGCCATTTTTATTTATGGTATTGTTCATTTGTAATGTCACTGGTTTGTGAGGCTATATTCAAAAATACTTTGGTACTTGAATATGGCCCTTTTTGCAGAATATTATTGTAGTCTTTCTGCATCACATTGACACACTTGTCCGTGAATGGAATAAATAACAGCCTTTTCTTTTGTGACAGCAGTAGGTACTCAGTGACAGACTGCAGGTAGAGGAATGATGTGCTGAATTAGCTTAGACAACCATGATGATGAGCACTACTTTACTAGACTGCTGTACTGTGTCTAGCAGCTATGGCCGGCATCATCAGACCTTTATGTGGACGTGATTAAGCAGATAACTTTAGTCATCAAATGGCTTTTGTGTCAATTGGGTAATGAGATCTTGCTTTTTGGGCAAATTGTATTTTTGCATTATTAATGATGCTCTTTCAGGATGCATTCTGGGCATTGTCAGCACTGATGAGTGATGACAAATATTCTATGCATGGTGAGAATTAGGTTTATTCTTTTTCTTAGTTTTCATTACTGTTGGCCACATTTTTTTCATATGGCTTATATAATTCTTGCATTTATATTCCTTAAGATTTTACAGTTGTATTAGATTTGGCCAAATTTGCAAAATACAATTAGCTTGCACATGTACTTGTTTTTACTTCCATTATTGACTGGAACGTAACCTGTTGTGGCTGCAAAGAATTTTATTCTGACTTTATATAAAATGGAACAAGTGACAGCTGAAGCACAAAAGCAGATTGAATCTTTAAGAAGTATGTTTGTTTTTTATTAGTGATACATCTGAAAACGTATTTGCATATTTTTATTATTTTGAGTATCATTTTTACCGCATGATGCTATGCTAGTGCAGTGTATGCTGTCATCATGTTTCCATCCGTCTGTCTGTCTGTTACAAGTCATTGTTCTACCACGACGGCTAAACATTATATCATGCAAACAACGCTTTACGATAGCCCATGGACTCTAGTTTTCTGATGACAAAAATCTCGTTGAAATTCGAATGGGATCACCCCTAACGGGGGCGCCAAATAGAGGTGGGGTAGGTTAAAATCAGTTATTTTTGATTAATACCTCGCTATGTCTCAGAAACGGTGCAAGATAGGGACATAGCTACTATAGAAGGCTAATAGGAACTCGTACATGCTCTATCGAATGGCACTATTTTCAGTGACCTTGAGTGACTCCTAACTACCCCATACCACCCCATTTTTCAAATTTTGTATCTTTTTACATATTTATGTAGTGGGTGGAAATAGAGACTTCAAATTTGGGAGGCAGGTTCATAGTAGCAAGTCGTAGCCCAAGGATGACAAAACATTCCTGAAAGGGGCGTGGTCAGGTCACATGAACTATTTAAATTTTGGTGGGCACCAACCATATCTCTGGAACTACTAAATCTACAGTGATCAGATTTTGTACACTGGTAGGCTATATCAAGTCCCAGCATGCGGCAGACAAATCACCCTTAAAAGGGGCATGGTCAGGGTCGTGTGACCCATTTTAAATTTTCGGGCCCCCAATGATATCTCTGGAACAGCTAAAGCTACAGTCATCAAATTTTGTACACAGGTAGACTATATCATATCCTAGCTTATGGATGACAAACCACCACTAAAAGGGCCGTGGCCAGGGTCACGTGACCCATTTTTAGGTCGATTTCTACGAGTCGACCTCATAACATTAGTGGGTCTCAAATGTCTGTCGGTCCTTACGTTTGTCCGTCCACAAAATTTTTTTCGATTTCAATGAAATTTGGTATGTAGGTAGAGGTCAACGAGTGATGCATGATGGCATGCAATGTGACCCGATCCAAGGTCAAGGTCACGAGCCCTTGAAAGTCCGAAATTCGGCCATCGGAGTACTAGCGCATACGTAACATTACCCCTGTAATGGGTGTGTGATGTGTCATGTGTCATCTTTGAATTTGTTTAAATAATTGATAATATCTCATTAACAATGCAAGATAGAAACATAGTTGAAACGGAACACTAATAGGAAATCGTATGTGGCCCATCGAATGGCACCAATGCCAGTACCCTTGAATGACCTGGAAGGTCACTTTTTGTTTGAAACCTTTCTAACTCCCATACCTCGTGACACATAGAACAAATTTATCAACAAAGCATGTCGCAACTGCCCTGTGCAGTAGCAGAGCTTTTTTTGTCATCTTCTAATTGTGTTTGGTATCAACTGTATATTTTAGGTAAAATTTGTTCCATTGAAAGTGTATTTGTGGTGTATTAACTGGCTTTGCTTAAGTGAAATTGGTGTATTTGATTATTTGTTTAGGTTTCTTTATTCCTGGTTTTCCAAAGCTTCTACGATTTCAGAGTCATCATGACAGAATTTTAAAGAAGTGTTTGAAAAGGTTGAAGAAGCACTTGGTTGGTACATAGAAATGCTTAATTGATCTTTTTATCTGTATTTATTTTATGTTTGCTTTGAGAACATAACATTAAATGTTTAATGTTGTGCATTTACCATTTTTGAATAAGTTAGTTTTAAAAATAAATGGAGTTCAGTACTGAACCAAGAGATTGGCTGAGAACAACATCTCTTAAATGACCTATTTTGTGTCAGGTGGGACATAAAAACGTAACTTAGTCAGTGAATTAAATGTAGAAATGGGTAGATTGTGTGTCATTCATCTTTGGATGCTTTCTCAAGAAGATGTATTGAAAATCATATTCATATTTGCCATCTTTCTGCTGTTGATGATAGTTATATCATGGTGTCTGTTACTGTCATTGTTTGAAATGCATACAATAGCAGAACTGTTTATGATCTTGTGTAGTATTACTGTCTGAAATAGTTTACTGTCAGTAATTACCTGATCTGATGCTGGTCGTTTTTATTATATCACTGTAGGACAAGAGTGACATGTATTCCAGCCTCTACACCATCAAGTGGTTTATGCAGTGCTTTTTAGATAGAGTTAGTATCATTTATTGTCAGTGAACTGATTTGTATTCAACTTTATTGCACTTTAAGTTTATTGATGTCATATTTATTATTGTCTGAGAGTGCAGTGAATTTTTTTGTTATGTTTGTCCTGCTAGATGTCTTAACAGTGGCGTTCATTTCAAAGAAGATAATGTACAGTATGTTAAGATTATAAGTTAATATAATTTTCTACTGTGAACATAGATACGGCATATCATTATTATTTCATTTCTTCAGAAATATTATTTGTCTCTTTTAACTATGTGAAATACTGCAGTTTCTGGCTTTTGCTTATTAGTCGATATCACTGAGTGTGAACTCCTAGGATAACTGTTAGCACAGACTACATTCAGTTGCTGTGATGAACCATGATCTGCAGTGTGGTTGTACACAGCAAATATTTTGTGGATTGCAGGTTTTTTTTCTGATCATTGTCTGTTGTAGGTGCCTTTTCACTTAGTTCTGCGACTTTGGGACATTTTTATTTTAGAAGGAGAACGTCTATTAGTGGCCATGAGTTTTAACATCATGAAACTGCACAGGCGTTAGTATATTCTTTATCATTGTTATCAGCATTACCTCTTGTAGCTTGGTTTTAGTAGCTTTACAGCTTGCAGCATACTAATAGAGTTTTTAATTAATTGTTTTTATTAATTGTTTTGAAATATGACCTACTAAAATACACTAAATTAAACGTTTATTGGCAGTTTTGCCATTACTATATTGTATCATTAACACAGATGTGTAGAGAAACAAGATATCTGTACCAAAATTTTTGCATATGTCACTATTTGATGAGCGTGATGCTATATGTGTATCTACTGCACCCTGCGTGGCAGATAATAGAGCAGTCACATTGCAGAATCCTAGTTGGTCATATGGCTGTATTTCATAAGTGATTGCTATTGCTTCATGATGTTAGCCCTGCATGCGCTTTGGGGCTGTAATGCGCCCCGATTTATTTGTTGATTTTGGCACTGTATAGATTGTTTGTTTACTTTAATCCCTTTCTTCTTTCCTTGTACTTTCTTCTTTACTTATTTACTTCCTTACTTCTATACTTCCTGACTTATGTGCTCCTTCCAGAATAGACTTGTTTTATTTCCAGGCCCGAGATCGTACGAGGCGACCAAACCTGGCTTTTGTTTTTTTGTGTTAATTTTCTGTTATAGATATTTTGTTACGGATGCACGTTTGCTCTTGTTGTGTTTGATTTAGTTTTTCAGTACTAAGACAAGAGATTGGTGGGAAGAACGTCTCCTAAATGACCTATTTGTTCAGATGTGACATAAAATCTTAATCAATTTAAGGTGTTATTTAAAATTGTCTGATAACTTCAAATAAAACTGTCAGTGTGAAAACAGCCACGTGTATTATGTATTATTTTGTATTATGTATTTATAGGAAAAATAATGCACCAGTCAGCAGATGAACTCATTACGTTCTTCCAGTCAGACCTGATGTTAGATTTCGGCTTTGATGACGACTATGTTATTCGTTCGTTGGAGATCAGCATGCAGGAGTTGCACAGGATGAAGCTGTTGCTTCCTGCACCTCCACGGCCAGGTGATGCCATGGAAAAGCCGACAAAGCCGTTTGGCAGCTTTGAACCGCCAAGTGTTGAGCAGTTTATTGCCAGCATGCACCTGGAACCTGAAGACAGAGAATTCTTGGCCCGGCCAAGTATTCCGGCCGATGGAGGACCGGTCGTCATACCCGACGCACTGATGAAGAGAAATGCGTCGGACTGGTCATTTCTTTATCGAGACAATGATGAGATAAGCTCGTCTCACGTGTCTGTTGCTGCAACTGACTGTCCCAGTTCACGAACGTCACTTGTTAGCAGCCTGTTGGATAATATTGGTAGTGTGTCGACGACCGCCAACGAGCCAGGTATTGTTAGTTTTACTGCGGCTGAATGTGCAGTGAGTAGCAGAACGACGCTGACGGATCACAGTGCAGACGCAGACCAGATATCTAACTCTGAATATGACAATGTCCCTCGAAGTGGCTGTGATGAGTTCTCAAGTGTCTATGAGCAGGAGCTTGAGCAGACTTTGGAGAGCATCGAACAGGAAATACAGGAGCTTCTTGGTGTTCATGGTGGTAGTGACAAACACAGTACTTTGGCAGTCACAGAGAGTGACTGCTTCTATTCACCGTCCGCATCAGTTACTGCTGCAAAGCAGCAGAATCATCTGGTGGACTCATGTATTCGTCATTCTTCATGCACAGAGTCATCAACAAAACTAGACAGTATATTTCCGCCCACAGCTGTAACATGTGCCACACTTTTGGCACCAGTTGTGTCATGGTTGGACACTAATTCCTTTCAGCCTTCTCAAAAAACTGATGACCTGGTTGTTATTCCAATACAACACCTGCCGTCAGCTGCCCCATTCCGCCCATCTGTGAATCCAAAGCCACAATATGCACCATTATCACCCAGTGCAAAACCACAGTCACCTGCATCAGCATTAACACCAATACCAGTCCTCCACTTACGGTCAGTGCCGATTACGCAGTTCAGCGACATTTCGGCAACTAAGAGACAAGTGTCTACGTCATCTATCAACGGTTGCTAGTCCTTTAACTGAGCAGCATCTAGTGCTAAATGCAACGTACTTTTAACACTGTTACTTAAATCTGTATTTTGGCATGACGTGGTTAAAATATTAACTCTGTAACATGTATTTCGTGTTTACTGTCACTTTGGTATGACATTTCATGAATGCGCAATACATTCCTGCACCCAAGCAATAACTTTAAAAAATGACAAATACAAAAACACGTAAAGGCTGTTGTTTTGTAACCATAATTTTTAAAGAAAGTTTTGGTGATATTTTCTTTTATGACAGTGTAGAATGCACAATTCATGTGCAAGTGCAAAACGAGTTAATGTTTTCCGAAAGCAATTTGTACTTTTAGTTTTAACTTGAACATTGGCTGTTCATTGTTTTGAGACAGTTATGTGCTTCGGCAGTTACCAGTTGCTCATTAATTGAAATACCGCTGAGCGGAAAGAATGCAAATATGTTATTTATTTTTAGGTCGACTCTCCACCTAATAAAGCCGGTCTCAAATGTCCGTCCGTCCGTGCATACGTACGTACGTACGTACGTCCGTACGTCCGTCCATCCACAAAACGTTTCTTTGATTTCAGTGAAGTTTGGCATGTAGGCAGAGGTTGATGAGTGATGCACGATGGTATGCAGTATGACCCTATGCAAGGTCAAGGCAAAAGTCACAAGCTTATCAAAGTTGGAAATCCGGTTGTTTTCAAAAGCTATCTCCTCTGCCAATTACAATGGGAGCTGGCAAGTGACCACAGATTCTTAAACTAAGGCACAATATCTAAATTTGTTGGGGCTGGATTTTCGATATTTGGCCTAGTTTTTTTGTCACGTGACTCTGAAGTTGGCACTAATGTCAGTTGCGAAGAGTCCACCATCAGTCCCCGTACGGGGCTAATTTTTTCATACTGTCATCAATGAATGCTGCTCAGTGTCACTGCAGAATTTAACAGTTAATTGCTTGATAATTTTTACTTGTTCAGAAATTTTAGTCTGTTAAATTTCATTCCTTCCAGCAGAATCGCTGTGTCAGTAGCACTGAAAAACTGCCTGTTGTCTTTTAATATTGTGGTATTCAGCTTTATTTTAGTAATGCAACTTGTTTTAAATGTGAACTTAACAAGGTATACAGTTGTGTGTAGTAAATTACCAAATCTTCAACAAAACTTTTGTGTGATTTTACAGTGAATATATATTATGTATATGATGTTAATTTCTAAGGCACCGTAACATGGTGTCCAATTCAAGGGCGCCTGCATCCAAGATGCTATAGCTAGTTGACAATATTGGCTGCAGCAACAACTCTAGTAGCTAAGATGGAAATCAGTTTTGAGTTGAATCTTGAAGGTTTGCAGCAAGGTCGATGGTTACTCCAGCAAGGTCGGCATTACTCAACTTGAAGTAATGCCGGAAAACTAGTTTTACAGAAAGTAAACAAAGTAGTAACTTTATCAAAACGACTATTCCATCTTTGTAATACTCGGACAGAAATGTACACTGGTGTGCTGACCCTGGGGAGTAACGTTGAGTAAGTGCCACGCACCCTATTAAGGTTAGAAAACACGGACCAATGCGTTATGCTTACCGCTATTCGCGGCAAGTGTAATAAGTCAAAATTAACAATTAATGCGTTTGTGTGTTAGTGTGTTAACACAGTTTTAGTTGACCACAGTTTGGCTTCCCATTGATGTTTATTGAGCTCAAGAGATTATCCGGTGTAGATGTGTTGGTGAACATTACTTGAATTGTTGTGAGCAATGTTACTGCTTCTACATTCATGCTTCTCTTATCATGCCTGTTGTGTTTTGACCAGCATTCGTGCAATTAGTTTATCTGTACAGCTGTATCATTAGTGGTAGCATGTCTTTTTAGGTCGACTCTTCAGAGTCTACCTGGTAAAGCCAGTCTCAAATGTCCGTCTGTACGTCCGTCTGTCCACAAAAAGTTTTCTTCGATTTCAATGAAATTTAGCATGTAGGTAGAGGTAAGTAAATGATGCACGACGGTATGCAGTATGACCCGATCCAAGGTCAAGTCACAAGCCCTTGAAAGTCTGAAATCCTTCCATTTTCAAAAGCTATCTCCTCTGCCATTTACAATGGGAGATGGCAGCTGACCACTGATTCTTAAACTAGGGCACAATATCTAAATTTAATCATGCCGGATTTTTGATATTTGTCATAGTCACATGACTTTGAACTTGGCATAAACGTCAGTTGTGAAGAGTCGACCATCAGTCCCATACAGGACTAATTTATATTTAGTATGCTTTGTTGTACTTTTTGTAGAAATCTTATTAAACATAATGTAGTTCAAGTAGTTTAGTTTGTGCTAAACTGCCCCCAGTGATGTACGGATTGGCATTTGGCTTTCTCTCGGACAGAAGTAATAAGTTTTTAGCATTATTACTCCAGTTACTTACACACTGTGATCACTAAAAATTAATACTCCAAACTATCATCTGCCTATTTTGGACAGTATGAATGCTGCAGTATTGTAAAGCATTAAGACTAGATCTATTTTGACAAATTTGAATTATATATAATTTTACAGAACAGTGCCTTTAGTGTTCACAGTGGCAGTGGTGATGTGATATGTTAAGCAAGGTTATTGCCTAGTTATAATAAGCCTGGAAACTGCATAATTATTAGTAACATTTTGTAATAATACCAATGGTGATGGGCGTTGTCATGAGACAGAGCCTATATCTGTATATATGCTGCAATGTCTCTTTTATTGGACTAATACCTGGAGTGGAGGGGGCACGTCTGGTACCGTGGGTGGGAGGTCCCCCGGATGCTTCTTTTGGTTTTTACCTAAGAGAAGCATTCCAAAGCCATACCGACACGGAAAAGATATTATACAACAATAGTGGTTAGGCACTGATATGTTATAGGAACTTAAGAACAGCACTTACACAAGATATCGCATTGAACTGATAAATAGGTTTTGTGGTTGTTTGTTAGTTTCCACCCTGTTGTAGGCGCTAGCATAATAACTTAAATGAGCCTCCCCCAATCCTTTCCCATTTTGGGTCATCTCTGAACAAAAAGGCAATGAGGTCGAGACATTACTGTATCGTTGGCCATCCTTAACCTGGCAGAACTAAATCACCCAAGACCTTGTCCCCGATCTAGCCTATTTTTGTGCTGAAAAGGGACGTTAATCTCCCAGCCAGCCAACCATCCTATTGGATTAATACCAGGTGTTGAGCATTTCTTACTGCAGGCCTTGATCTACATGCCAGCTCCTGTTCATTTCTTGCATACAAGAGAGTGGTACATATGGCAACCACACTACATGATTGCGTACTTGGCCTAGAGCTATAATAACACAGAGTAACCAGCATTCTGAAAAAGCCCTGGACTCATCGGGAAATTTAACAGGGAAAAAATCTTGACAAAGAACCTTGTATCGCCAGGTTCAAGGTCTTTGCTGTTTCTTAAATCAGTGTGAACATTTTCTACTGGTGCAGTGGCATTTATAGTTCATGCATATCAAATTTGAAATGTATTGTATTTGAAGTGTATAGTATAGGTAGCAACTAAATACCATTCACATGACGTGGGTAGTGCAGTTTAGCTAGGAGTGCCATAGTGAGTCAGGGAAATGTCGGCGAATATTACACTGCCTGGAAAGTGAATGACACACAGTGTCGTCTGATGTTGTTTCCGATTTTTCTACGTCATGAGTTGTTGTCAGCTGGTCAGATTGCTGACGTGTAAGGTATAATTTATAACTTTGAAGTGTGACATACTGCACTGGTGACTGTTGTGTCAGTTGGCTTCATAGTGAATATTTATAAATGACACTGCAACATTTTGTTGGCATTTTGCTTTTATTCATCACTACTCACTTCTCTGTTTGATGAGTGACGTATTCCAAAATATAGCAGTGATTGGTTGTATGCTGGTGGAATGTTACTCTGCTGGTCTACCCACGTACCTCCACATGCCACCCAGAGAAACTTGTCTTGTTATTTTTGTGTGAAAGTGCTGTGTGCTTGATAAGCGAACTGTCATTAATATCTTTATTACATTATTGTCCACTGCTATAATATAAATAATCATGGTGCTGGAAGATTGACTGAATTTTCAAAGAGCGCTGATCTTTATGGCCCGTGAGTTTGCTGATTAATACCAATACAACTGCAAGACAAGAAGGTCAGCTATTGCAGCGGACAGCAAGATGCACTGTGTCAGTGAAATCTGGTTAGCTGCTACACAATTGTACAAAAAAATCACATATGAAAAGGATTGCAGTAAGTGAATGACTTTGAAGGTCACTTGAAGTCATCTGAATTGGAATGATTCAATATGTCATATATAACTTCCTATTAGTGGTCTTTGGTAACAACATCTCTATCTTGCGCCTTTTCCTGGATGTTACCACTTTTACGAAATTGGTGCGATCTGTCAGATATGACAGTTCAAATTACAGGCCACATACGCTTTTGGATTCATGCATAAACACGTCGCACTTAATATGTGCTATATTTCCTGAAGTATAGGAGTTAAAAAGGTTTTATACAGCTAAAATGACTTCAAGATCACTCAGATTGTTGCTATTGGTACCATTGGATAGGCCAAATATGATTTCCTAGTGATCTTCCATTGTAACTGTGTCTCTATCTTGTACCACTTCCGACATATTGTCAGTTATTTCCCAAAATTTAAAGAGGTTACTTGACCCTGAACACACCACATTTTTGGGTAATCTATCACGCATTTGCTAGTACTCAACACGATCAACATGCATATCAAATTTGAAATGTGTTCCAACAATGATGGGGCCGCAGAATTGAAATGGGTCACGTGATTTTGACCATGTCTGTTTGGGGGTAGTGTGTCATCCAGTGGCTAATACTTGATATGGCCTACCTGTTTACAGAATTTGAGGACTCTAGCTTCAGCCATTCCAGAAGAAAGAACCAAAACGTAAAATTGGTGCGATTTGTGGTGATTAAGGTCACTCAAGGTCATCGGCAGTGTCATTTGATAGAGCGCATACAACTTTCGTCTTTTGTAGAAACTGTCTATTTTGTACCATTTTCGAGACATAGCAAGTTAGTTGTCACAAGTCACAATTTTTCCTGCCCCACGTGTATTTGCGTCCCCGTTATTATGACCCCAGTGGAATGTCATTAACACATTTGGCATCAGAAAAATAGAATCCCTAGGCTGTCATGCAGCATTGGTTGCGTAATGATAAATTCAGCTGTTTTCATAGAACACACTTGTGACACGCAGACGGATGGACATAGAGCTATAGCATATACTGCACATTTCACAGCATCGTGCAGTAAAAACCTGGCTCTGGATGAAGGTGATAGCGAAAATCTAAGATGAAGACGACTCGCTCTTCTACTGTTGACAGTGACGTAATTAAAATGACAGGAACAGAATGTTTGCTGTTAAATACAAAACTAAGTATTTATAACTACTGTGAAATACATGAACGACATTAAATTTTGCACATTTGCAGACAGTTACAATGAATAAGCTTGTGGAGGAAGTTTAGTTCTCAGCATTAATTTTTTGGGTATGGATTAGCGTAATGAAGCTCTGTTGTTTGATAATGCTGACGTTCTCTGTTCTGTGTTTTTTGTTTGGTGTATGTGTGTGCTGCCTGCCAGTGAATGACATTGCTATTGGTTGTTAGGTTTCTTACATTTCCTTCAATGCAACAGTGTAAAATCCTGCTACAGTCTGTGGCTTATTGCTGTCAGCGTGTCTTTATGTCTGTCTGTTTGTATGTGTGCACGCATGTCTGAAAAACCACACATGTGCAAACGTCACAACATTTTTCGGGGATGAAGGGTGCAGGTCTGGTACCCTGGGTGGGAGGTCTCCCGGATGCTTCATTTGGGTATTACCTAAGAGAAGCATTCCAAAGCCAGACCAACACAGAAAAGATTATACAACTAGAGTCGTTAGGCACTGATATGTTATAGGAACTGAAGAACAGCAATTACACAAGATATCACATTAAACTGATAAATAAGTCTTGTTGTGGTTGGTTAGTTTCCACCCTGTTGTACATGCTAGCATAACTTAAATGAGTCTCCCCTATCCTTTCCCAATTTGGGTCATCGCTGAGCAAAAAACGCAGTGATGTCAGGAGGTTACTGTATCGTTGGCCATCCTTAACCTGGCAGAACGAAATCTCCACCCAAGACCTTGTCCCCGATATAGCCTATTTTTTCTGAAAGGGAACGTTAATTTCCCAGCTCGCCCACCACAACATTTTCCTTGCATGTTACCTGTGGCCATGGTTGGTGCTCCTCTGATGATTAGGTACTTCTTGTTTTGTGGATGACGTCATGTTTTCACATAATTGGGCAACTATACATAGTAGTAATGTTGTTTGGCTGCGAGGTCAACAAGGCATAATGCCATAACAATTGCCTTGTTATTGGACAGCACTGTGCAGATATTTTTCGTTGTGCTTTATACTGGCTGACAATGTTTTGCTGTTTGTATGTTGTGGTCCATGTTGATTTGCACTATCATCTGTGCTGTGGGTTTTTCAGTTAGTTGTGTGTGCTGCCCAGTGAAACTGTAACAGACTAGATTGGTGATGTCGGCCATAATTGTATCTTCCTGTCTTGATTATCAAGCCTATCATTCCGTTTAGAACATCTACGTGATGACCGTGAATTTTCTACAATATTTCATTTATTTTATGTAGTGGATAATCAGACTGCCTAGTAATTTAGGAAATCACTTGAAATATTGTTATTGTACGATGAATTCTTGTTGCTTGTTGCTAATACTGTGTTGTGCAATTCTGAGCGTGAGACATGGTCACATAAAGTGACGTAAATAGAATCCTCAAATTAGTGTTAAAATGTTATATCCAGTTACTGATACACAGCAGTTGAGTGCAGCATGAAGATGTTAATGTTAGACCATGCATCCATGGGCAGCAAGTGACTGTGTTCTGTGAAATGTTTGTACCCCGATTTCAAGGAAATTAGTCAGATTGTGTACTCACAAAATTATACTTACGTTTGTGTGTTTAATGTTTATTGATTGATGTGCGAGTATGGTTATACTTGCTCCCATTATGGATTCAAAGTTTTGCGATCAGTGTGTCTGTATGTATATCTCTCCACTCGCATATCTAACAAATGCCTAGCGCACACCGTGCTGTACACAGATGTCGACGTTCAGTGTGATAAACTTTGACCAACTACCGTCACCAGTTTACCACGCTGACCGTCCACCTACGTTGACAGCACCTGAGACGATCTGCCGTTCCAGAGATATGGTTGGTGACCACCAAAATTTAAATGGTTTACGTGACTTAATCACGCCCCTTTCATGGATAGTTCGCCATCCATGGGCTAGCACTTGCTATCGTCAACCTACCTATCGAATTTGAAGTCTTCTTCCTACTAAATTTGAAGTCTCCATCTCCACCCACTACGAAGATATGAAAGGTGATACAAAATGTCGAAAATAGGGTGGTTTGGGGTATTTAGTGTCACTCAAGGTCACTGGAAGTAGCACCATTCGATGGAGTTCCTATTAGCGTTCCATAGTAACTATGTCCATATCTTGCATAATTGCTGAGATATAGTAAGATATTGGTCGAAAATCGCCGATTGTTCGTCGTCCCCGTTTGGGGTGACTCCGTTGAAATTTCGCTGAGATATTTGGCGTTAGAAAACTAGAGTCCCTGAGCTATTGTACGGCATTGTTTTCGTGATATGCAATTAGCCGTTTTTCTACAATACCGGCGGACACACGATGACAGCATATGCCGCACTAGCATAGCGTCACGCGGTAAAAACCACATATCCAAACTTTACGAAATTCTCTATACATGTTACCTGTGGCGGTGGTTCAGTCCTCCTCTGACTTCTATCCAGTTTTTTGAATGACGTCATATTTTCACATAATGGTGCCAGTGGAGCAGAATCAAACACGACGTTATGTTTTATCGATATTGCCAAGTGGCGGCACTGGGGTGAAGTCTGATTTCTACGATTGCCTAGTTTTCCATTAGAATTCTAGTCTGTTTAGTAATGTCACTGCCAGAGATTTGAGCCAGGTCTAGACGTATTTTGTCTATACTAGTAGTACATAACAGCTGAGTGTCATTGTAATGTTTGTGTTAATTAAGCTGTAGTTGGCTGAATGCTTGATTATACAATTCACTCTATAGTTGTCACTTGGTAGGCCTACTATCGTAATATCACACATTAATGGGAGTGGTACATTTTGACGCCTGTGGCCCCGAAACTCCTAAATGGATTGCCATGAAACATGGAATAAATAACTACATTGTGGGTATGACCACACAAAGCATCCCAGGTGGCAATGCAACAATTCGTTACGTTTTTCTTTCTAAGTAAACCTCTTTAAATTGTTTACTTTATTCTTCGACTGACAATTTAGCTTGCATCTGTTGCAGAATGTTGCCAGTGTATGATCTTTTGTCCTCTTTGCTACAACATTGATATAATAATAATAAGTGGTCATTGCGCAAATGTAAGCATTTGGCCATTGTTACACAGCTCACAATTAGTAAGTAAGTAAGTTTATTAAAAATACATATGACAAGCGCACATGTTTACATATATGAGTGAAATTTACATATAAGAGTGAAATTAAAACACCACGAAAAAAATAAAATCATAAAATACATAGACATAGGCACACATAAAACACATGAAATATTAGACGTAATCAAAAAGTGAGGGAGCAATAAAGTGGCGTTTATTAAATTCATATCTGATATTTGGTAAAACAAAATCGTGCCCGCGTTGTCTAAGGTGCATGGCGCCAGGTGGCATGGATTTGACGGTGAATAGGTGGTGAAGACAATGTAGTTGAGACCAGCTGCGGTGAAATAATTTGTACTGAGA
>Ga0209780_1001533_pt1 | contig 15363 bp, 11 predicted proteins | sample WorMetexBAHAMAS2_FD_187384 | JGI IMG/M metagenome (GOLD analysis project Ga0209780, IMG submission 187384) | Marine gutless worms symbiont microbial communities from Max Planck institute for Marine Microbiology, Germany - Inanidrilus exumae... | ecosystem: Host-associated > Annelida > Digestive... | reverse complement strand
GCGAGTTTCATCAATGATTGTCTGCTGCAGCCCATGTAACATGTCAATCATCCACTGCTTCAGTTCGCTGACATCACTGATCCTCTTGTAACTTGTAAGCACTGCTGCATTGTTTTCCAGATTTTACAGTCACAGGATTCACACCTAAGCTATTAAGGCGGCCTCATATCTTGCAAGATGAATTCTGAGGTCTTACATGCAATATGTCATTTAAATTTCAAGTTTCACAAGGTAGCGCAGAAACATATTTAAGGTCAGGTGGAGAATCTTTATGATGTATGTGTACAAAATTTCCTCAGGAATCTGACAGTGAAAGAATTTTGTAAATCGGTCTACATTTGCCAAAGTTATGAACAAAGTCAAGTGTATTGGTTTTTTTGACTCACAGTGTATAAATTGAATGATGTTATGTTATTTCGTCTCTGCAAGCTAATATTTTTCAAGAGTTGCATTAAAACTGCATTATTAATGTTGTCTGTTTGTTGTTATTGCTACGGTTAATGTATAATAAAACGCAGACCAACAGTATATACTGTTTATGAAATTACACGATTATTATGCAAACAGAGCATTTTAAAGTATATCAAAAGTCATAAAACGTATATGACACTGCATATGATTCGTATTATCACATTATAAGAAAACTGCATAATATATAAGCATTCAACAAGTTTATGCTGTAGTCGTACCAGGGCAGCTATGTCCCCATATTGTATTGTATCTGAGATACAGGCAGATATTGGTCAAAAATTACAAACGTTTTTCGAAAAATTTCAAATCCACATGCAGTAAGGAATTTTGCCAATGCTTGGTATGAGAAAACGAAACAAGTTTGATGACCATTATGTGACACATTCCAAAACGTGATGCGTAAATGGACAGACTTTACTATAGCACTGATTACTAAGTTAAAGATATTACGTCCCACTCCGCACAAAATAGGTAATTTCGGAGACGGTTCTTCCCAGCTACTCTCTTGGCTCAGTACTGAAGAAATTATAACGAACACAATGAAAGCAAATACAAAAAATAAACAAAAAATAAACACACAATGCCAAAGCCAAGTTTGGTCATCTTCTATGACCTTTGGCTTGGAAATGGAGCAGGCACTATTTTTACAGCTTCAGACAGGCAACACGGGCATTTTGCTATAGCACATACCCTGCTTGCACATGTGTCACATGGTAAAACGGTATGCATACTAATACTCCATCATATAACAGCATAAACGTAAAATTTCCTATATTCAGTTCACATTCACTAATACTGTAAAACATCTATATTTCGCGTGCATCCAATTTTCGCAATTTGAGTAGAATCGCGAAATGAAACACATACGAATTTCTGGAATTTGCCCATAACCATAACTTTATCTCCATAGAATATCAACGCTTGGAAAATGTGTCAAATTAAAATTCAGTGAATTTTCTACATAATAAATTTGCAAAATTATGATGCAGCAAAAATATAGTGTCTTACAGTAGATAGTAACGTGACAAAGTACTACATGCTTAGCACCAAATAACCAGGCACACTATCAAAATATCAAACTCCTGCAATAGTCCACTAAACATGCTGCTCAACAATATAACAATGACAAAATGTAGAAAAACAAAAGACTTTCACGTAAATGTACAGAGCAATAGAAGAAAACTATCACAAAATGAAAAAAAAATTAATCATAAAATTATTAACTACAAAAACTCACTGTCACTGCAGTCAGGGTACATGTTAAGCCCGAAAATCATGCGGGGACGCCAAATTTTAGCATGCCTGGCGTCCAATGCACATCAAAAAATGAACAGTCTGGCATCATTGGACGCCGAAAAACTGTTGCCTTGTAAAGTAAAGTAAGTAAAGTAAACGTCCATTTGTATAGCACAATCACATCGTGATAAACCACCTCTAATGCACTCAGGAATGGCATATGTTAGAGAAATCACACAGTTTTACCTGCCACCCACACGTTTATCCATGAATGGAATGAACCATCCTGCCACCCGAGCGAGGTAGCACACATCCGATTACAGCTCACTACTCATTTATCGACCTTGAAAGAATGAAAGGCTGAGTTGGCCTAGTTGGCTGACCTTGTAGCGGACAGTTTACCCACATAAGTGGTCACCCATCATCAGCTGCAGGTCAAGCATAGGACAGGGAAAGTTCGCCGGTCACAGACCGACGTTCTACCACTGTGCCACACAACCAACCATATTAAGTTACATATAATAATAGTCGTCGGTATGGACGTTGGTATAAAATAGTCAGTGGGAGTGGACGCCCAAAATTTAATACCTTGGCATCACTGGACGCTGAAAATTGAAAGTCCCGGTGTCCTGCACGCGAGACAAATTTAGCTTAATGGGAATGCTGCTCCCAGGGACGATAATAATACAAACAAGTGCAATACAATGTTTTAAAAAGAATAATAAATAAATAAAGACCTCAAAAAGCAACAAAGCTTATCACAGTAGACTTTTAACAACGATGCTTAGTAGTAACACACCAACAATCACAAAAATAATTCTATCAGCTTTAACCATACAAAATGCCCTTTGTCAATTAAGAACAAGACCAACTTCCCAACATCATCAACAAAAGACGTTGGTTGGTTAAAGTTTAACGGCACTTTCAACACAATTTAGGTCATATCGCGCCTATCAACACAAAATCTTAAAACTAGGCGAGTCTTTAACCATAAAAACCTTTGACATTTCAAGTTATGTTAAATGTATTTAATCTCTGCAGATTCAAACTAAAACTGAAACCTCAGTTGCACAGATTAGGCCTACATGACTAGCAGTTGTGCAAAAAACTGTTCGTCAGTTTGTAATTCATGTAGAGCAATTTGTATACAAGCCGCATCAATACAGGTACACATAACAACTGTACTAACAAACAATGAAATACCTGGTCGGTAACTGGATTAATAATGTAATAATGACCAATTCACTAGCCATCAGGCAATAAAAATACATGGCACCTGTTCAGCCCACACATCTGCTAAGGCCAGACATGTGGGCCCAGGCTGAACTCCCAAATCCCTTACATTTTAGCCGCAGACAATCATGGTTCACGTTACAGGTTAGCACCATTTGGAGGTTGCAGAAAAATCTGCCACCAGCCACGTTGTTTTTTTCATTTTTATTTTTTACTTTTTCGATTTTTTTGGTATTTTTCTATGCTTTTTAGTTTTATCCATTTTTGTTTACCACATTTTACGACCACTAACATACTACTATTATGTGAAATTATTTACCTTTACTTATTTATTTAACTTAAATAAAATAAACATTTGATAAGACATGTAACATTAGTTAGTTAATTATAACGTATATTTCACATTTTGTTTCAAGTTTCCTCAAACGATTTCACCAATATTAACACCTCAGCCAACAATTACACCGCAGTCTCTATGTGCACACATCTGCTGGACACCAAAACCCTAGCAGAAAAATCTGGCACCAGCCACTTTGTTTTTTTTTGTTTTACTTTTTCGATTTTTTGTTTTTTTCTATGTCTTTTGTTTAAAAAATTATTTGTGCACAAATACAATCACATTGAATCCAGTGCAAATAAAAGTAAACCAGAAGTAGACATTTCATTGCAATTGAAATTGAACATACTGTTAAAAGCATCATTTGACCTTCAAAAACTCTCAAAGCTCTATCTCACATCAAAAGTGAATCATGCTGATGTCGATCTACATTTTCGCATTCATATGCAAATTAGAAAGCCCTCACTCTAGGTTGCACCAACCTATCGTTTGAAACATAGCGATGGTGGCCATAACCTATCTGTAGATTTTTAGTCGAGTAATGGCCGCTGGATTTTTCAACTTTCCAAAATACACACAAATCTGCTGGTAATTTTGTAGTTTGTAGCTACAACAAAACAAATGACGCCGGCATCTGATGTATGCTCATATAAAAACATGACTGAAAACATGACTTTGGATGTCGATGTACAATTTTGCATTCATATGCAGTATAGAAAGCCCACACGAGATGGCTCACTGAGAGCTTACGGGATCACGTTGAGCTAATCGCTCACCTCGAGCAAATGTCAATAAATCCTTGTATGATACTAGAGCCTACTTTCGCCAGCCGGTCTGTTGCTGCAGCAAGATTCTCTTCCAATGCTGGAGTGACGTGGCTCACTGTCATCTCTGACCGGCTGTTTACACCCCCCGCCAACGTGGAGGCAGTAGGTTAGGTTTTAGGGGGCGGCGAATTTTTTGTCCTCTTCTTGGTTAACATAACTTATTTACAATAGCTGAGCATTAACTCAGCTTGGTGCAACTATTCCGCAACTGTTCCATAGCATAGTTCGTTAGTCGTGACAGGACTCGGCACACGGTCATTCTCTACAGGTGTCCAAATAAAAATTTACATACCCTAAGAGTTATCATTAATTTTTTGGTTTTTGAAAGAAAACTCACAAGGTTATTAGGCGAGTAGCAGTATTATTTAAATGTACTAACTCTGCTGAAAATGTATCTATTTGGCAGTTTTAGTGTCTATTTGTGAAAGTAACAAGAAAATTTCTAAAATCAAAATTTGTGTCTCCAAGGATATGCTGAGCAACTGGGTCCTCTGCACAGTTTTGGTATTTACCTGTTGCAAGGGGCCATGGGACAAACGTGGTCAGGTTTGAATAAAAAAAACAAATCCAACAAGAATCATTGAGACGGAACCACAGGAACAGTCCTCAATCAGTCCGACATCCAAGGACATCGAACTGTGGCAGTCATCCCAGGGACTGTGTGTACAAGTGATGACAGTATTGCTGTAAAAAAGTTTGGCCTAAAAATTCCTAGAGGTTATCGAAATAATGATGAAATACTGTTGGGAGTCACTTTTTATTTGGACACCCTGTCGGAATGGCAACTATATATTAGAACATCTGTGTTTTAACTGGAAAAAGCGTTCTGTTAACCATCCAAACACACGGGCGGGCGTTTACACTGCGACGTTGGTGCTTTGACGGTCCTGCTGAACATGTCACAGAATCAACACAAGATGCTGTGCACATTGCCGCTTTTGAAATCAGCACAGTTCTGTCATCAGCATCAACATCAGTGTCATCAGTATCCATCTACAAAACAAACATAACCAAACACTGATTACGTTTCTTGCTAAGCTCTTCAGCAGTTCAGCTAGCAAAGTACGATAATAGGCTGTAGTAATTCGGTACAATGTCAAATGCATTATTTCACACTGTGTCTGTACATGTTTCGGCATTATGTATTAACCACACAAAATCAGAGAGCTGAAAATAAAATCATTGCTATACAGTATTGTGGTATAACAAACAATTATGTGCTCTCTTGACTGGCTAAATTTGTGTCATATAATACACATCATAGTAGACTGTCAGTGTTAGTAGTACATACAGTTCTGCCTGCTAACTGTTGTTTGGAGCACAGCGATGGTGGCCGTAACCTATTTCTAAATTTTTTGCCAAGTAACGGCAGCTAGATTTTTCTACATTCTCCAAAACAAACACAAAAATCTGCTGGTAATTTGGTAATTCGTGTTACAACAAAATAAACACCAACTGCATTGGTTGTATAGTCATGTGAAAACACAACTCCAATCTTTTGATGTCAATGCACACTTTGCCATTCATATACAATCTACAATCACTTGAGGTCACACCAACCACCTATTAATATTATAATCAACTGTGAAATTTTGACTGGCTGTTACTTCTTTAAAGATTCCAATTCAGGTCTGCTTTTCACCAACAATGCATTAACTGGTTTTCCACACTTTAACACTTTCAATCAATTGACTGCTATTCTTCACTCTATGACCATGTCACATGACCATCAAACTTTGCCTAGACAGGTTCAAGACAACTACATCAGACATCTAGGACAATAGTCATTCTATTCAAACGTTGTTGTATGTACACATGTGCACACAGATAAACAATAAAATGCTCTACGCAGCCACTAAAAGCTTGATAACAATGCAGCCACTTGACCTTGGGTCACAAATTTTGCTGTTAAACTTAGTGATGTGATAATTATTGAGATAAAAATCGCTATTTTTTATGAAAATCGAATGGAATCGATATCGCGATTTTTTGGAGAATGTGTGACTCGATTCCAATACCGTATCGCCATAGAAAGACCGGCGATTGGCACAAGTCACAGAATGGGTTTTACACCTCTGCGAGTCCGATCACGCCGAGTGTGGAGGAGTCTGTATCTCCACGAATCCGATCACGCTAAGTGCAGAAAAGTTTATACCTTCAACTCCAAATATTGAGGCAAAAATTGAAATCAAATTGACATCAAATTTTCATTAAAATAAAAAGCAAACCAATATGGAATCGAGAAGAAAAAAACAGCAATCGTCACATCAATAATTAAACTCGGAGACTCAGAATTATCACTATGGCAACCAATACATTTCTATTCTTGACCGATTAAAAATAACTAACAATGCGCATAGCAATTTGACATGAAACAAGCATAAATGAGTATGGTCTACAAGTCATAAGCCTTGATGCTTATGTCTGTAGTGGGTAATCAGACCACAATTTTTGCACAGCAAAAGACATCAACAGTTAACAAGAAACAGACATACAAGCTACTAGTTCCTGAGACAATAACTTTACATGACGTTTTCCATCAAATTAACAAGCTAAGGTTACCAGACTCTTGACTGAAGTCCCTGATTCTGGTGAATACTGACTCACTTCGTTGTCAATCTCAGTCTCTGCAACTGCAAACAACAACAACAACTAAAAGAAGCCAGCACTCACAAGAGCGCTACGATACATGCCAGCAATGTTCTTTGTGTCTCGTGACCTCTACCTTTACACCCCAATCTAAATGGGTTTCCAAAACTCATGATGGAACATTTCTATGTCAAGTTCAGTAATCAGGAAGCAGAAAATATAACCACATACTGTTGTGGTATCACGAATAATTATGATCTCTGCATGTGTTTAAAACAGACGGATACATAATCATCATTGAAAACCCTACTCACATGACTATCGTTGGCATGGCTAATAACAGACAGATTGTGCATTCAGGACAGTTCATGCAACTGATAATACAGAACAGATGCCACTTGTTAATACTTGATTAGTGGCACCTCGGTAACACAAACCTTTGCTTTAGTTGACAGCCATAGTGCAGTGATACGGTGTAACTAGGAAGTAAAGGCAGACAGGGCACATAGTGGATCAAACATGTGGGTGTTAGGTAAAACTTTGTGATCCCTTGTTAACACGTGCCATACCTACGCACCTTAGAGTTAGAGACGATTATCATACACAAAGCCCTATGCAAATCGACAGACTTTACTTTTCAAATACAATTTGGTTGAAAATGAAACTACTTTCTAGTTCAATGTAAACAGATTTACAGGAGATAAATGTTTTCTTCCGAGTGCAGACAAACGATTACTGTTAGACTTAGATATTTCCTGATTCAAAGCATACCTGGTGAGCTGGACCCAGCTGGTGAGTAAGTGTCACCAACACACTGCACTGCAGATGGCTGCTCCAGTGACTAAACATCAACAAAATGTTACACAACTACTATCAGCAAACGTTACTAGTAAACCAAATGTTAAAGAATGAAATCTCGTTTTAATACGTTTAACACTGTTAGTAGCAGAATATCCTAATATGGTACCATCACTTCTGTCCTCAGCGACATAACACTTGAAACCTAACCAAATAATTATACTTAATAAAAGTATTAAGTAAATTTAAAATAACTGAAAAGCTGCGTGGAAGCAGTACATGCTTGAGTTTTGTACTGCAGCTGCTTATGCAGTTGAGGTCCCGGCAGTGACACTAATACATTTCCTGGTGGTCTTTTTGGTAGACACTGCATGAGCTTCCTCCAGGGAGTGCCTCTTGATTTTCTTTCAGCAGCTGTTCCAAGAAAGATAATGTCTAGGGCTGGCTTTTACAGGTCAGAATGCCTCGGTGTCACCCAAATATGGTACTACTGGTCAGACCACTAGTTTTCACTACAATAAAATAATTTATAGTTAAAACCATAGTTTAACTAAATTCAAAATCGTTACTAACTAAAAGTTTAACTAAAAACGATTAGTTACACATATGCATTGCAATGACATTTTGTGTATTATTATTAATTTATTAATCTCTTCTTCTCTTCTTTAGCCATCATCGACCCGAGGATTGGCCACACCATGGACGTACTTTCTCCATTTATCTCTGTCCTCTGTCACTGTGAATGACTCTTCCATGGGGCTGTCCACGTACTGATGTTGTCCATCCAGGCCGTGCGTGGTCTTCCTCGCCTGTGTGCATCTGGCATTGTTCCTTGCATTATCTCTTTCTCCAGGCAACTCCCTTGTTTCCTCATGGTGTGACCATATATAGTATGCTAGATTCCTTGCTTTGTCAGTGTCTAACAGTTCCACCTTTACTCCAGCTTTGTTAAGAACCCACTCATTTGTTTTCTTTGTTGTCCATGAAACCCACAGAATCTTTCTCAGCCGTTTAATCTCAAAGGCGTCAAGACATGTTTCTTCATTCTTTCTGAGTGTCCAGCTTTCACAGCCGTGCGTTGCTACAGGCCATATTAGTGCTTTTGATAGTCATATATTTGTTGAAATCACTCAGTATGCTGTGACTTTCCATATTTTCTGCAGTGATGCCACGATCGCATGCCCCGTTTACCTGGTACGGAATTCCCTCGTACACTCACCATCTTCTGTAATTAGGGATCCGAAGTATGGGAACGTATCCACCTGCTCCATTCTGAATAAATATGCAGCACGCTATGCCGTCGCTCGCCATTACCCAGATCTTGTCGACGTTGATAAATACAAGTTCATAATAGTGCAGTTTTAACTTCAGTGGCAAAATTAAGCCATCAGTTTATTTACTGTCGTGTGCAACAAATGACTAGAACTAAAAAACCCAACACCATATGGAACTTTCCATATGGTGTTGGGTTTTTGATTCACTGCATACTGTGGCCAGAGATTTTCATTTAATAAGGTATCTCGTTTTTGGAACAGACTTATACTGTACATTAACATGGTGCGCCAAAAAAACTGCACACCTGCTGTTTCTCAACAAGTCATACTACAATGTGTGCCAATAAAGTTTGTTTTAACAGACATGAGTGTGACACACGTACTATCACACAAGCACATAATATTTTACGCGGTGACTATTGATCCAGTTACCGTAAAAATAGCCAACTGGCTATTGATCCGGCAACCGGAACAATAGCCATTCGGCTATTCATCAGGTTGATATAGTTTCTTTCTTTCTGTTATGCCCACAAAAGACCTAGCCCCTTTTTCTTATATATCCCCACAAAAAACCCTCTTTTCAACAATAAAGTATGAACTTACTACCGAATTCTTGTCAGCAAATGGGTAAAAAGTCAGAAAACGGAAAAAACGGCCCCACCCACCAACCCCGCTACCGCGCCTCGGCGAAAATTTCTTTCATTATTGCGATATCACCTTTTTATTGGTGTCAACGAAATGCGCGTAAAAAATATTACCATTACTGTGTCGGTTAGGGTTAGTGTTACAGTTAGGGTCAGTTTAGTTTTATTCGTTTGCATTACTGTGTCGGTTAGGGTTAGTGCTATGGTTAGGGTCAGTTTAGTTTGATTTGTTAACAGTAACAATGTTGGCGGCATCAAGTGTCGCTATCTGCCGAATATAGCCGGAACAATAGCCGAATGGCTATAGTTCCGGTTGCCGGATCAATAGCCAGTTGGCTATTTTTACAGTGGCCGGATCAATATCACCTGCCAATATTTTAGGCTATTATTAAAATTCTGTCAGTTAAATATTCTATCCATGCCATCATAATTGAATACTTGTTGTCAAGCTGAGACATAGATACAATTAGTAAAGTAAATGAAATTCTAAGTTAAAACTTAAGTACAGAAAAAGCGGGATGTTGCAAAAATTCTGAAAAAATTTGCTATGAACAGGTGGTGTAAGAGTTTCAGCTACTATACCATAGAATATTTAGCAGTATAACTGTAAAAACAACTTGATTACATACTATTGTTCATGGTTACCTTAAAACGCCAGTAAACCGCTGTTTTATTGCATATTTATTGTTATTAACAGTTAACACCATCAGAGTGAACAGATGAGTGTGCTGTTTTTGGCCCACCCTGGTTAGCGACATTCATTCATGGAAAAAGGTTAGAATTAGTTAAATAAAAGTTTAACTAAGTATTTTTAGTGGGGTTAACTACTTTTACCCGCACAGCGCAAGCGATGTGTGGGTATTAGCCATCATCGTGTGTCTGTGTGTGTGTGTGCGTGTCTGTCCCTCTGTGTGTCACATGCCGGTATTGTATCAAAATAGCTAAACGTAGGATCACACAAACAACGTCACGTGATAGCCCAGTGACTCTAGTTTTCTGAAGCCAACAACCCCTTCCCCTGAAATTTGTGCTCAAAGTGACCCACCCCCTTCCGAACGGCACAATTTCGACCAATATCCGCTCATAGCACCTCAACCATGAAAGCTGGCAAAAAAATTCAATTAGCACTAATAGCAAGTCAACCACGCGCTTTCCAATGAGCCATAGATGAACAGTGTACGTTACCCCTAAGTCCACCAAAAGGTGATCATAGCAAGACCCAACCCACGGACGACAAACTGTCCATGAAAGGGACGTGTTCACTGTCACATGACCTCTTTAACTTTTGGAAAATAAGCTATAATATCTCAAAAATGGTACAAGATAGCCTCATAGTTTCTATTAAATGCCAATAGGAAAATGTATGCACTCTATCGAATGGTTATGTTGCCGATGACCTTGGGTGATCACTAGGACCCTAACCATTTTAAACCACTTCAAATTCTACATTTTGCGTTTCCTTATCCATCTTCGTAATTGGTGATCACAACAACTCCAAATTTGATGTACAGTTTGAATATGCAGGTCACAGCCTACAAACGACAAACCGTCTCTGATGGGGGGATGGTCAGGTGAAGTGACCATTAAAAATTTTTTGGGGCTACAATCATATCACTGGAATGGCTGAACCTCAAGTCATCATTCATCAAATTTTGTACAAGGTAGGCTATATAAATTCTAGCAACAGGATGACATCCCTACAAAGGGGCGTGGTTACAGTCACGTCACTGTTTTAAAATTTTGCCGTTTGCCGTGATGCAGCACGTCGTGCTGGTTTGTCAGTGACAGCTGAGCTACTTGTTGCAAAATAGTCAGCAAATAAAAGTTTAATTAAATCTTAAAAGTTGAAATTTAGTTTTAGTTTAACTAAAAAATTTAGTTAGTTGCCCATCACTGATACTGGCATACGTATTTATGAATGTTGTTATCATGTGCTGTGGATATCACAAACTAACTTTTTATTTTGCATTAATACGTAGCTGTACTTCTGTACAATTGCTACTTTTAACAATAACAACTAATAATAATTAATAACATCAGTATTACCACTGTCAGTGCAGGCACAGTAGGCTGTGAAGTATCAAATGCGCTGTTGTCCCATTCAGCACGCAACTTCACCTCTGCAGCATGCAACAGCACATTAACAACGCTTTGTGATTGTGCACTGTATATATCTGCAACTGATGGTGACAAACCTACAGTTGTAAGCAAAATGGCTGGCACGCAAAACTATTAAAATGCAAAGAGAGATAAGTGCATTAGCTATCTCCCCATGATAGATATGATATTACAATGACAAGATCAACAATCAATTCAAATTCAACATTTTGCGTCCAAGATAGCATATTCTACTTAATGCAATTCTAGTGATGGCAAGATGCATTGCATCATATTGAATATCACGATATTGAAGGTGTATCGCATTGTATTCATATCGCCATGTTTCCCTCTCAAACTCAAATAAGTCGATATTCCACACTACTCTAACATGCATCATTGGCAATCATCCCGTGCTCAAATGTTGTCGAAGGTCGTCGACAGCGTTCGAATGCCATCAACGAACTTCAACAGCGTTTGAATGCATACGAATGCGTCAGTGAGATTGGTATATTAATCTCTGACTGCTGACCATAGGCCTACTTGTGTATACACTAAAATACTGCGGGGCGATTCAGGAGTACTGTATCGTACTATATCGTGATAGATTGTGCAGCATCGTATATTGTATCGTTTACCTTATGGCCATATTGTGCCATCACTATGCAATTCACAATAATTCTAGCAGTAGACTGGTGATTTCGCATTGGTACACCAGAAACTGCTAGAGGTAGACCAAATCAATATATGGTCCCATACCCGTTCAGCCTAAAGACCGCAAATCACCACACATACACCAGCAACCCAATTCTACCCTATGGCACCACTGCACATCACCAAACGAGGCCTCGCTATCGCCGAGAAACCCACGCAACACTCTGTATCAGTTGAAATATTAGCCTAGTGTTGTACAAATAATGCAAAACGATCATGTGTCAGCCTGAGAAGCACATTCAGCAACTGCCACTTTTGTATCATAATGCAGAGTCCCTGGGCTATCGTGCAGCATTGTTTACATGATCCTACATTTAGCCGTTTGGTAACACTTGTGACATATGGACGGACATGCAATAACAGCAAATACCGTGCTAGCATAGCATCACGTGGTTAATTTATACTACTCTTCTGCACATTAACATATAATTTTCTTATTCATTTGCAGTAATTTGCAAGGGTGGGCTATGTATGGAACATTTGTTTTTTACTGATCTGCGGTGTTCAGGAGGTGATGCACAGTGCGATGCAGTGCAGGGGTGGCATAGGGCGGATTCATTTTTTGGTGATCTGCGATGGTGCCATAGGTACAATTGTTCTTTTTGGGTATTGATTTGCAGTGATGTGCAGCAATTTGTGGTGTTTATGCTGACCATCCCATACCCTGTCTGTGCTATATTGGTTACCGGTCATAAGTTCATAACGGCCTCTTGCCAAAACGGCCTCAAGACAAAATGGCAATGGAAGAGTCAAAACAGCCCCGAGTGTGTTTAGTAGCGATACTCCCTCCTTTAATAACAGTGTGATGCATGCAGTTTACATGTATGTATATGAACTTCAGACATATTGTGCAGTATTTGGATTGCAAAAAAGACAGTTAAAACTTGGTTATTACTGGAGGGGCGTTCCGACTTGCAACAGTGGGACCATTTGGCAGGGGCCATCATGACTGGATATCACCATATTTTATCTATACTGGATCGAGTATTTGGCTGCGTTATGTATCGCCGTCTGGTGAATGAAGCAGAAAATCGCCGTGCTGACTGCAAATAGCCGAGGGATGCACTACATTGCAGTACATACGGACTGCAAATAACACCAACCTTCAACCTGTACATCAAATATGGAGTCTTTGCAATCACCAATTACGAAGATGCATAAAGCAAAGCAAAATGTAGAAATTAAAGTGGTTTAAGGTGGTGGCTAGTGGTCACCCAAGGTCATCGGCAACATAACCATTTGATAAAGTGCATACGACTTCCTATTTGAATTTAATAGAAACTATGAGGCTATCTTGTACCATTTTCGAGATATTATCACTTATTTTCCAAAAGTTAGGTCACGTGACAGTGGCAATGTCCCTTTCAGGGACAATTTGCCATGCGTAGGCTATGATCAACACACACACGTTGCACACCAAATTTGAAGTCTCTAGCTTAAGCCATTCCAGAGACATCTTAGGGGGAGCTTAGGGGGACTAGAAATTTAAAATGGGTCGCGTGACGTGACCATACCCATTTCTGGGATGGTTTGTCATCTGTAGGCTGGGACTTGCTATGTTAAATGCACATATCAAATTTGAAGTGTGTATACGATTACCTGCAACTAAGAAATGAAAGGCAACGCTAAATGTAAAAATTCTCGTGTCGAGCTGCCCTTTGGGGACTTAGGGGTAATACACAGGGTTAATCTATAAAATCCAACTGCCTAAATATCAAAATCCACCGAAGAAATACGAAATCCACTGCCTAACTATAGAAATCCATATTTAAAATCCATATTTAGCCGACGTTGAGTGGATTTTGTGGACTTCATGGATTTTGATTTTTAGGCTGAACTAACGTTTAATGAGGTGCATGCTCAGCAAAATACGCATCCACTAAAACAGCCAAACTACAGTGTCATAGTAGGACCCTACAACCAGAAAACCACAGCAAAACAACACAACCAGCAAATATCACACATCTGCCTAGAACTAAAGTTAGGTTAGGGTTAGAGAGAGGTCGCCGACCTGTTAGTCGTAAAAACGTTATACATCGGCAACCTACTGCTAGTACCATCCTTCAGTTCATTATTCGATAATTATAGGGGTAGATCAGTGATCTACCCGTAAACGTTCAAAAATTGATAGCGATAGATCATCACAACACTTACTCTATGGCTTCTTTCTTTCTGTTATGCCCCCCAAAAGACCTAATCCCTTTTTCTTATATATACCCCAGAAAAAACCCCCTTTTAATGATAAAGTACGAACTATCGACTTCTTGTCGCTGGTGTTCTCTGACCTCAGTACAGCTACATCAGCAAATGGGTAAAAAATTCCTTTCATTAATGCGGTACAACCTTTTTATGGGTGTCAACGAAATGCGCGTAAAAATATTACAGTTACTGTGTCGGTTAGGGTTAGTGTTACGGTTAGGGTCAGTTTAGTTTGATTTGTTAGCAGTAATAGTTTGGTTGCATTAAGTGGCGCTATCTGCTGAATTAAACCGATGATCGACCGCTATCACTGACCTTTATTATTAGAATAATATTATACACACAACGTTGTGTAAAATGCAACAGATTTATTATATACACAACGTTGTGCAAATGCAACTAATAGCTTATATACACAACACTTTTTAGTTTTTACTAAAACGTAACACTATTATTTCGTCTTTCTGTTATGCCCACAAATGACCTAGCCCCTTTTTCTTATATATCCCCACAAAAACCCTCTTTTCAATAATAAAGTATGAACTTACTATCGAATTCTTGTCAGCAAACGGGTAAAAAGTCAGACAATGGAAAAAAGGGACCACCCACAAACCCCGCTACTGTGCCTCCGCAAAAATTTCTTTTATTATTGCGATACAACCTTTTTATCGGTGTCGACGAAATGCGCATAATAAATATCACCGTTACTGTGTCGGTTAGGGTCAGTGTTACGGTTAGGGTCAGTTTAGTTTTATTTGTTAGCAGTAACACTTTTCGTGCGTCGAGTGTCGCCATCTGACGACTATGTGTATATAAGATATTAGTTGCATTTGCACAACGTTGTGTATATAATAAATCTGTTGCATTTTATACAACGTTGTTTATATAATATCGGGGTTATTATTATGTTACTGACCGCATTCCTTCAGTTCCCCTGCAAGATC
>Ga0209780_1001532_pt1 | contig 15364 bp, 11 predicted proteins | sample WorMetexBAHAMAS2_FD_187384 | JGI IMG/M metagenome (GOLD analysis project Ga0209780, IMG submission 187384) | Marine gutless worms symbiont microbial communities from Max Planck institute for Marine Microbiology, Germany - Inanidrilus exumae... | ecosystem: Host-associated > Annelida > Digestive... | reverse complement strand
ACAAATCCTACATCAGGCCACACCTGGAATACTGTGTGCAGAGTTGGTCACCAAATCTAGTCAAAGATATTACTTGTTTGGAACAGATTCAACGTCGAGCCACTAAACTAGTCCATGGATTACGAAAATATACTTATCAGGAGAGACTTGCCTTTTTAGGCTTAACTACTCTTGAGACAAGAAGACTACGTGGAGACCTAATTGAAACTTACAAGATTCTTACTCACAAGGAACATATTGACCCAAACCAGTTTTTCAAGCTCTGCGACTCTGGACACAACCTGCGTGGACACAGTATGAAACTATATAAACCAAATGTCAGGTTAAATGTCAGGAAGCACTTTTTCAGCCACCGGGTCATCGAGCATTGGAACCAGTTGCCACAGCATGTTGTTGACGCCCCATCCGTCAACTCGTTTAAGAACAGACTGGACTGTCATTGGAAACTACTGGAAGCAGATACGGGCATTTAAGGCGACTGCCTCTTAGTCCGTCAACCTACAAGTACAAGTACAAGTAAGTACTTACCCACCTCCCCACACTTTCAGCCCCGGACTTGTATCCTGGTTACAGACTAATACAGACAATACAGTCTAATACAGACAAAAGCATTTATGGCCGGTCTGATAACTTAGCACTGGCGGCGGCGCGTTCCTATAGTTAATTGTCCCGACTGTCCCACCATGTTTTATACTGACCCCGCCCCCAATAACAATAACAAGAAAACGCAATGAAACTACAACAAAAATAACGAAATAAGAATTATGGCATACTAACCGGTATTTAAAATATGCACATCAATAGGCCGGACAATTTCGAAATTCTCTCCTGTACAATATCCACCAAAACTGTAAATATGGCATCCAATCAACACTGCTGCGTGATTAACCCTTCGAGGGCCACCATCAAGATGAACCGTCCACCGTTGCATTGCAATATTATTGTTACCTTACTACACCGCTTTAAGAATTAACCTGTTAAAATAATTTTCCATAACTAAATGTCACTTCGACGCATAATACGTATACATATCTAAAATTCCTGAGAGAAAAAAAAACAACAACCAAAAACAAACAACAAACACAGGTTATGTCTCTACATTATAGGAACCCGTAAACGTTAATACCGTTAAGCTGCGGCTGCCATTTGATTTCAATAAAATATTTTTGTGATTCCTTGCGTTGTGTTGTGAATTTGATGTATGGTACGAGCGTCACAGTATCACAGCTTTACGGCACAGCCGAATACGATAACTTATTTCCGATACACTTGTCTATACTACACGGGTCATCTGTCGTGGCTAGGCAGTATACAAACGTGGATTTCCCACCTCTAGACACTTCCATTAGCCCTTTAATAATTAGTGAATGCGCTTTTTCAGCATTACTCGTTTTAGGAACCGAGTACCCGACTGCAATTACTTGAGTATCAGGACCGGACGACCCGGTTATAAATTCCATTTTAAGTAGGCAACACAGTTTGAGAGGAGGCTCGGGAAATATAGCATTATTAACTATGACATGTTTACGCATGAATCGAAAACGGCACATGGCTCGGTAGTTTCAACAGCACTGTCTTATCGAAATTGTAAGATTTGTCAAGGTAGCAGCTCACGTACACTGTAAATGTGGTCATAAATCTCGGAAGCGGTGCATAATAGAGACGTTGTTACTATAGACCACTAATAGGAAGTGTTATATGGCCTATTAGATGGCCGCAACAGGCAACAGTTACCTTGATTTTGGGATTTTTCGTACAGCGGTACAGCAGTTGACAAGATATCATCTGTCATAGCGTGTCGCGCGATCCATCTGCGATAGCTGAGTTTCTTGCGCATTAAGTTGCAGTGTGCTCCGCGTTTTTGATTTTAGGAAGGTTGCCTTGTTTAATAAGATGCAGTTGGACACGGCAGACTATGTCACGGTGCGACCAAACAACGTTGTCTGACGTCCAACTAGTGCCGCCACCTGGCGAACTGGACGAAACACACGCGTCGTCTTTGATTCTGGCCATATGGCCCATTATGTGAAAACATGACGTCATCCACTCATCTACAAAACCGGAAGTATACATGCTGTCGTCAGAGGAGGTCCAAGCCACGGCCACAGGTAATTATAATGTATAGAAAATTTCGTGAAATCTGAACATGCGGTTTTTAGCGAACGTTTGCTATATCATATATATGCTATCGCCCGTCCGCCTGTCGTATGTAACGTTCGTGCACCCTACTCTAGCTGCCGGTTGAAATTTTCGGCAATTTTTCTTCGCCGTTTAATTGGCACCTTGGCGGCTTGGCCATGCGTTAACATCCACAGAAAATTTCACAGAGATCGTCCCAGGGGAATGCCTCCGTCGCGGGTTTAAACACAAGAGGGGTAGCCAAATATAGCGATTTTTGACATTTCGAAGGCTATGTCTCGCAAACGGTGCAAGATAGCAAATAAGTTAGTGTTAATCACTGATAGGAAGTCGTATACCGGTATGAATGAGCTTTCGATTGGTACGTACCAAAATCGGTCACCTTGAATGACCTTGAACTTCGAAATGGCCTTTATTTCGCGTTATTTTACCGAATTTGGAAGTTTCCGGGGCGCATTGCGTAAAATTGGTTGACAAAGCCATAACTATGGACAATTTACGATTACTATGTATAGTATAGTAAACGTCAGCAGATATCGAGGGACCGCGCGCGACACCCACGGTATTCTATAACAGCAAGGTGGAAATTCTGTAGCAGATTCATAAACTCAAGACTTAATGCGCAGTAGGCTACTTGCCTAGCTATCGTCTTGATAGGAAGTGGTATAGGCCTATGAGCTTTCGATTGGTACTAAAATCGGTGACCTTGAATGACCTTGAACGGCGAAATGGCCCTTATTTTGCGTTATTTTACGAAATTTGGTAGTTTCCGGGGCGCATTGCATAAAAGTTGTTGACAAAGCCATAACTATGGACAATTTACGATTACTATATGTATAGTAGTAAACGTCTGCAGAGGGACTGCTGGACGCCCACGGTATAAACATTCTATAACTGCAAGGTGGAAATTCTGTAGCAGATTCATAAATTCAAGACGTAATGCGCAGTACTGGCCTAGCTATCGTCTAATTTGTTAAACGAAGTCAGTTCTGTTTTTTGGTATTTTGAAGTACGTGTGCAATATCGTCGTAAAAAGTTCATGTTCGCTATCTCATCTCCTGATGAGTTTCTTGTTGAGATATTATGCAAGCAGACAGACAGGTTGACATACAGAGAGTTCACACACAGAGAGTTCATACACGCTTGTCGCCATACTTCGCGTTCCTTCTGGAGGCGAAAGTGTATAACCATGAGTCGCGGTTCTTGCTGCTGCCGCTGACGTGCGACGGTGCGATGTCTTTGCGATAAATAAGTTTCTTGTTTCCTGTCTTTGGAACGGATCAAGTGATAATACGTCGGAAACGATACAAGACAGGGTCATACGGCTATACAATGAAAGGCTAACAGGTAATCATATATGGCTTAATTGTTCCCTCTGTCGTCACTTGAGAATACATAGTCGAGACATCATGTAGTATATCAGCATGCAGCTGCAGCTGAAACGACAACAAGCTGGACGCTGTAGGAGACGCCAGCTTGCCTATTTTACCTGTATTGGGCAGCAACGAACACGTAGGCCTAGGTCAGGTGAATCGAATCCTTAGCGGTCAATAAATATCTCGTTGCTGCTGCTAGCTGTTCACGGCTTTCCGCTACAGAGCACGTGTTACTGGGGGTATGAAACAGGCCTAAAACTGTCGGCTGTATTACATATATACAGTAGGCTACTTCATCACTGTTAATATCACAACATGTCGTCGGCCTAGTTGGTTTTCGTCGCGTGCCCGCCAAATAATGCGATTATAAAGACATAGTTCGTATTAAATTATATCTGTCGAAAGTGGCAAGTTTATCAAAGACTTTAAAGTTGGAGGAGGTCGCGAAGACGGTCGATGGGGTGATACAGTCTCAGAAACTTGTATATTTGTAAAATAATTTGTTAATTTTATATTTAAGGTCAATACTTGATAAAACGTATACTAATCAAGAAATGCTATTATAAGTATAAGGTGGTCCACGTCCGCCTAAACCGTGCATTTCTTATATAACACACATATTTGACTGCTGGAAAAAATATCACGACATTGTACAACATATATCACGGCTTGTATGGTATTGAATTTCACCGGAAGTAGTTGCGACATTGGAATTAATTATAGTGGCTTTTAATTTTTGCAGGTTTGGCTCGAAAATGCCTATTTTGCCCTTTTCGGGGATTTTGGGATTTGACCCCATATTAGGGTGAGAGAAAATGTCAAGAGAATATTTTTGAACGCCATAGGTCACACGTGTATCGCTTTGTTGTCGCTTCGTAGGGCCTAATATCCCGTTCTATCACTCAATTGTTAGGTATATTTTGACATTTTACTAGGCTAATTTGTTAGTTGCTGATTTTGACAGAAAGCAGTGAAAGTGACAAAAAATGATGAACACCTTACCTTCTCTGACCAAATTACATCTCTCTCTCTCCAAAGCCGGTTAATATTAGGCCCACATTCGTCTGCTTCGCTATATCCGGCCTTACATCGATTCGTCAACTGCCTGTGCCACTGCTACCTCTATCGTTCACTCCAAGCTTGATGACTGTAATTTTCTGTACTATTGACGGTTATTTGTAGCACTGTACTGTATTATATTGTATTGTATTTTATTGTATGTCTCATTGCTGCTTTGGCGTATTAAATGAATGAATGAACGAACGAACGAACGAACGAACGAACGAACGAACGAACGAACGAACTCCCTAAGTCTCAATTATCCCGTCTCCAGCAGATCCAGAACTCTCTTGCTCGTACTGTCGTTAAAATTCCTAAGTCCTGTCATATCACTCCCATCCTACGCTCTCTCCACTGGCTCAGAATCACTGAACGCATCGAATACAGGCTTCTTAAGTTCTTTCACTAAAGTTCTCACAACTACCCAACCTCCATACCTTCATAAACTCATTTCTGTTCAACGTCCTCGAAGTACTTGCTGTTCATCCGTCGTTGCTCTTGCTCGGCCACCTATATCATCCTCTAAAATTTACAGATCGCTCCTTTCTGCATGCTTCAGCACACGGAATCAGCTCTTTTTATCTTTTCGTCAACCTCATTATGGTACCATCCATTTCCGACTCACCTATTCCTTCACCTATTACTTCTTCCTCTTCTGATTCACCACTCTGCTCATCCATAACTTCCTCTCTCTTTCACTTTCGGCTTAAAACCAACCTGTTTCACAAATTCTACCCCTGCAGTTTCACTTCTTCTTCCCAGACTGCCTTCACGGACTTTTGCCCGGAACATTTTCTGAACTGCTCGGTTTTTAGGTCGACTCCTCCGAGTCGACTTCATAACATTATTGGGTCTCAAATGTCCGTCCGCTCGTCCGTACGTCCATCCGTCCGTCCACAAAACGTTTCTTCGATTTCAATGAAATTTGGTATGTAGGTAATATAGAGGTCGATGAGTGATGCATGACGGTATGCAGTATGACCCGATCCAAGGTCAAGGTCAAGGCCACGAGCCCTTGAAGTCGGAAATTCGGCCATTTTCAAAGGCTATTTCCTCCCTTATTTATAATGGGGGCTGGCCATTGACCACTGAATCTTAAACTAGGGCACAATACCTAAAGCTTATCGGGGCCGAATTTTTGATTCTTGTCCTAGTTTTTGTGTCACGTGACTTTGAACATGGCAGTAACGACAGTTGTAATTCTGGAAAAAAATATTTTCTTCCGATCTCAGTGAAATTTGGTGTGTATGTAGAGGTCGATGAGTGATGAATGACGGTATGCAGTATGACCCAATCCAAGGTTAGGGTCAAGGTCACGAGCCTTTGAAAGTCGGAAATTCGACCATTTTCGAAGGCTATCTCTCCTCCCCCATTTATAACGAGGACTGGCAAATGACCACGGATTCTTAAATTAGGGCACAATACTTAAACCTTATTGAGGCCGGATTTTTGATTTTTGTCCTAGTTTTTGTGTCACGTGACTTTGAAGTTGGCAGTAAGTAGGAGTCGACCGTCAGTCCCGTATGGGGCTAATTTTTGTTTTTAGTTTCCCTTATTTTTTCGTTTCTGTGCCGTGCGCTAGACTAAGTTGGCCATATCGTCAGCTATATCGTATCGTATCGTATCGTACCCAACTTGATTAAAGGTAACGTTTCAAGCTGGCAACATGTTTTTCTGCTTCAGGAGGATTTTCCCTTTCTAAAAATGTATGTTGCCGTGCTGTACTAAGATGCACCCGTAAAGTTACAGTTTGGCAATTTTGGGGGTAAATTGAATTTTATACCTGTTCCCTCCACACCACGTACACTAATTCACGGTGTCTGAGTAACCGATGCAGATGGTGCTGTTGCTGCCGTCTATTGGCCAATCGTCAACTTATCTGATTCACCTTTTACGGAGACACACCTGTGACCGCGAATCTGAGCAGGAGTTATCACACCGGTAATGATGCTAATGCTTCCGCGCTGTTGTCATGACAACACATCTCTAGCAGTCAGGTGCGCACAGGTGCGTTCCAAGCGCCGTCACGACCTGACGCCAATTATGTAATTTAATGACACGCAGCCTAGCAGCCCACGGCGCATAATTAGTACGCTAATAAGTGTTTACTTATGTAATAAGGTCGACAGCTTTCAACAGTTTTTCACAGTGTTTATTTTCGCAACTAAGACGCAAAAGTTACACAAAGGTACATCGTTGGTATAAATATTTTTCCGTCTTCGAAATTAGTTGCAAGTATATACAGCGTAAGTCTGGAAACAACTAACTTATTTTTTATGTTTACGCATTCTTTTGTTTATTTTTATGCACAAAAATATTTGTCATTTTGACTATAAAACCAGTCTTTAGCTATCGCTAGATACGTACATAAATAAAAAACGAAAATCGAAATGTAAACAAGTGTTCAAAGAATTTTGACGAAACGTCGCATCACCGTCTTATAACCCTCGTGGCGACTTATCACCCTCTTTTACTTTACTTTGCGAATAATTTCGAAATAGTTAGTCAAAATTATGCCTTTTAACAACAAAAAATGACTTTAGCGAAATCAGTCCTTCGTAGCGAAATTCGCATCGCTATACGGCCCATTTTAGAAAAAAGATCATGTCATCCACAAAGCCGGAAGTACGTAACGTATCTTAACGACGCCGGAGGAGGACCGAGCCACAGCCATAGGCAACATGCACAAAAATTTGGTTAAGATCGCGCGTGTTGTTCCGGAGATATCTTCGCGGACAGACAGACACATAGACATACAGACACACAGACATACTCATCACAATATTCGCAATACTTTTGTAGCAACGATCGTGCTTTTAAGCACACGCTGTCGTGGTGACTTCATGCATTTTCGGCGTTGCTTTGCAGGCAGTTATATTATGTTTCGCATTGCCTAACTACTATTGCCGCAGCCTTGATGAAAATGCATTCATCCGACGCTGACCCAGTCTAATACATGGTTGCTTTTGCACACACGAGTCAGCCGCGCAAACGGCATCTCGATCGGTGCAGCTTTTTTGCATACACCGCTATAAGGCTCCCACTGCTTCCCAAAATTACCCCTTCCCCTTGGGTATCGAGCCCCCATCTAATACATGGTTCCCTGGACCCACATAAGACAGACCCCAAACGGCATCTCAATCCGTTCAACCGTTTTCGCATGCAGGGCTCACGAGCGTGACCAACAGACAGACACACAGACCGACCACGCTACTCCGTCTGTAGCAATAGGCCGCTATCGCTAGCTAACGATGCGATGCGACCCAAGAATGGCATCGAGCTATTAGTTATTAATTTGTACTAATACATTATTAACAAGGTGTCGCCATAACGGGACGTAACCGTACTGGCCCGCCGTGCAGTGTCGGCCGCCCGACCGCCCGGCGAGGCCGACCGCCCACGCGCCCGGTGGCCTGCTTGCCCACCTGCCGGCAGCGTTACAGACGACGACAGACAACAGACGCCAGCGAGCAAAACAATACTGGCTCATTAGGAGGGCCAGTGATAATTATAGGAATGTAAGGCAAATTGTGAACTATACAGATGTGTCAACAATAGAAACTGCTGCACTTAAAGTAGCTTCATGTAATCTATACTAATGGCCAGGAGTGTACCGAGTGCTGTGTGGCAGGTAACTGATGCAGGTGAGTGATGCTGCATGCTGAGCGGGTTGCTGATGTGGCAGCGCACGTTTCATCTCGTCTAATCTCATTTCCGTTACTGGAAGCGTGCTAACATGGCGCACAGTCAGAAAAGTTAGACGCGTTTAGACGCCGTGTCGAATTCTCGACTGGTTACTTTCTTTTTGTTCTAGTGATACGCAGTGCTTAAGGTAAATTGTGCTTAAGTGTTGTCGAAAAGAAAATATAAGTACAACTGTGATTTTAAAAACTGTATCGTTTTAGACCGCATCACCTAAACGCAGTGCATAGAGCTATGCGGCTTATTGCTACAGATCTCGCGCGTAGCATGGTCTGTGTGTATGTGTGAGCTGGTGAGCTGTCACTGAAACAAAGGCTGAACCGTTCGAGATGTCGTTTGATGGTAGACTCGTGTGAACCCAAGGTGACAATTCGGCGATGCGGGCTATGCGGCCTTTTGTCAAATTACTTTGGACACGTTATGTTAGTGCGTATCCATTCCAGCCTTGCTGTGTTGCTGTTATTCTATTGTGAAAATTGAAATAGCGATTCGATTTATTACCGATGCTGTTCAGGATAGGCCTTGAAGATAGATCGCCTCAGTTAAGATCGTCGGTGAATTGAGGCTGTACATGGGGGCTACTTTGACATAGTGGAGTTGCGTCGTGTATATATAGAAGCATATTAACTGTTACGGTTACAGTGCCGCGTGTATCAGCGTCCGTTACTGAATCAGACACAGCGCATCTACTTCAGCGATGGCTTCATCTCGCCGGGGTCTTGTCGCGCCGCAAAACACGTTCATTGACACCATCAACCGCAAAGCCGCCGCCCAAGGTCTGTCTCTCTGCCTAAGCCTGACACTGTTTTGTATTGTTATGTACTTATGTGTATGTGGCCTATGTTCAGACACAAGGATGACACGCGGTGATCAACGTATATATGAAATTTTATTAAAGTCGGAGTATGTCAGTGTTTGTAGGCCACAAAATACGTACACGAGATACGCTTTTAACGCGCGACGCTATGCTAGCGCGGTGCTTGCCGTTATCTTGCGTCATCTGTCCGTCCGTCCGTCTGACACACGCCGGTATTCTACCAAAACGGCTAAACCTATGATCACGCAAACAACGTCGTACAATAGCCCAGGGACTCTAGTTTTTTGGTGCCAAAGATTTCGGCAACATTTCACGGGGTCACCCGCAACTGGGGCGCCAAAGAAAGGTGATTTTCGACCAAGGTCTCGCTATATCTCAGAAACGGTGCAAGATAGGGACATAGTTAGGCCTATATGGAACGGTAATAGGAACTTCTGTGCTTTCTATCGAATGATGCTATTTTCATTGACTTTGGGTGACCCTAACTACCCCAAACCACACCCAATTTCCATATTTTGTAACCCTTTTCATACCTTCTTAGTGGGCGGAGATGGAGACTTCAAATTTGGTAGGCAGGTTGATCTAGCAAGTGCTAGCCCATGGATGATAAATCATCCCTGAAAGAGGCGTGGTCACTGGTCAGGTCACGTGAACCATTTAAATTTTGGTGGGCACCAATCATATCTTCGGAACGGCTAAAGCCAGAGTGATCAAATTTTGTATAGGCCTACAGGTAGGCTATATCAAGTCCCAACATATGGACGAAAATCACCCTTAAAGGGGCGTGGTCAGGGTCAAGTGACCCATTTTCAATTTCGATGCCGACAATCATATCTCCGGACGGCTAAAGCGAGAGTCACCAAATTTTGTATGCAGGTAAAGTATATCAAGTGTTAGCCTTGGGATGACAGACTACTCCCCAACGGGCGTGGTCAGGGTCATGTGACCCGTTTTTTAAATTTTGGCCCCCAATCGTATCTTTGGAATCGGTGAAGTTAGGCACTTCAAATTTCGTGTGCTGAGTGATACAGAGGAGTACTACTGCATGCATGATGGACTACTCCCGAAAGGCATGTGTTCAGGATCACGTGACCTCTTTAAATTTTGGAGACTAAATGGTAATATATCTGAAACGGTGCAAGATGTATAGACACATAGTTGCAATTGAAAACTAACAGGAAATCGTATGTGGCCTATCGAATGGCACCATTACGGGTGATCTTTAGTGACACTGAAGGCCACTTTTGCTGTTTGAAACCTTTGTGTCCATCCGCCACGGGGGTTCGCGTCCATAATGGTACGCTGGCGGAGTAATACGCGGGACGTCAACAACATTGGTAGTAGTCGATGTTGGTTCATCACAGTTACGGTCCAGTTGACATCACCAAAATTGGTTCTACGGAAGTCTGTTGATAACACGCACGGCATTGAATGCTCGCTGTGCGATAGTTGTGCTTAGTGCAACGATGCGTATACAAAACTATGCAGGTAGCGGAATAAAACGTGACTGTTGCTGTAAGTGCTGATCAGGCTATCAGGTGATCTGTTTGCTTATGCGTACAATATTTCAACTTATACAGAGCGTGGGTCTCTCTGCGATAGCTGAGCCTCTTGCTCATTTAATTAACAGACTACATAACTTATAGAAGCCCTTACTCGAGGTCACCCTGGCCATTTTAACAATTTTTTTCTCTTGTGGCCTTGAACTTTGAACTATGACCTTGTTTTACGACTCAACGTAGATAGGGCCAAGATGAACCACCGTGCCAGATATCTAGGTCAGATACACAGACATGCACACAACTGACTGACTGCTCAACACGGCCATTAAAATGGTCGTTTAAAAGGATTGGCGATTTACGGCGTCGCAATGCAGTTCAGTACAAGAATAAACAAGGCAATCGTCGATATCAGACTGCGCCCGCGGTGTGCAATCCCACCTTCCCACTTCGCGGCGATTCATTCAGCGCTTGCAATCAAGCGTATGCCTCTGTCGTGTGCACGCCGCTACGGCCTGCATGGATCAGTCCAATTCGCAATCGTTAAGGGTGTTAGGCTTGTCAGCACATGTTTCCCTCTTCCTTAACATAAATCCCATTAACGCTAAATTAACTTCGCTTTCCTACGTCCATGCATCACGTATATATTAGTATCTCCGCCAACGTTCACCGTTACCATAGTAACAATAGCTACGGCGACAGGCGATTCGGTAATTTTTCCCACTAGTCGTCAATTTGTCCGTTCCTCTTTTACTTTAGTTTGCGATTAATTGATGTCATCCACAAAGCCGGAAGTACATTACGTATCGCAACGACGCCGGAGGAGGACCGAGCGATGGTTATGGGCAACATGCACACAAATTTGGTAAAGATCGCGCGTGTGGTTCCGAAGATATCTCCGCGGACAGACAGACAGACACATAGACATACAGACACCACGACATACACATCACAATATTTCGCAATACTTTTGTAACAATGATCGTACTTTAAGCACACGCTGTCGTGGTGACTTCATGCATTTCGGCGTTGCTTTGCAGTCAGTTATATTTTGTTTTACAGTGCCTTACTATTGCCGCAGTCTTGGTGAAAAATAACAACAAATAGAAGAAGCCGGCACTCACAAGAGTGCAAAAAGTAAACTCACGCCAGGGAAAACCCAGCCCTAAGCGGGCGGGGAAGTGATGCAGGGAAAACCCGGGACACTACAGCAGGGAAAACTCATCGTAGCTTGCGTACGCAGAAGCAGCGGCAATACCGCGTTCTGTCTGAAGATCGACACAGACGTTGTGACCTTGACCATTGAACTTTTGACCCCAAAATAAATGAGTTTCCAGAACTCATCGTGGAACTTTTTGTGCCAAGTTTGGTGATGCTAGTTGGTTTTCGAGATATCGTCTGGAAAAAACGGACAGCGGTGAGAACCCTACCCCCGCGACGGCCGTCGGCGTGGACAATAAATGCACGTCGACTTGTAATCAGGTTGCAGTTTCATACTGGCGAACGCACGCATCGTGGACTTTCCGATCGTGCACAGCAGCGCGTCGTTCTGTTCGATGTCCGGGTTCAACGTCACCGAACTACTGCATCGCAGCTGCGTATGCTCGTTCATGCACGGCGAACTCACCAACCACGTCAGCGTCAACCGACTCCAAGAAGCGCTCCAGAAACAAGTCGAAGACCAGATGGAAATTCTACTCTACAAGAAGAACAGTAATGCTATCATACCGACATTTATGCTATTTTACTATATTATTCTACTATACTATTTAACTTTAGTTTCAATTTGTGCGTAGGCTAAACCTGCAGATTTTCATGGCGACGACATACAAATAACTAGAAAAAGAAGTGCAAAAACCAGGTCTGCACTGTTTTTGTGCCTCGTGACATTGACCTTTGACCTTTTGGCCCTCAAATAAATGAATTTCCAGGACTCACGGTGAACATTTCTGTGTCACGTTTGGTGATCCCAGCTGCAGCGGTTTTTGACATACATGTATCTGGCGGACAATCAAACAGACAGACAGACAAACAGACAGATGGACAGACCGAGAAAAACGCCGATGAAAACTATATCCCCGCAACTACCGTCGGCGTGGGTAATTAGACAACCGCCGTTTCATGGTAGAGTTAGCTAATAAGTAAATGAAACACTATAAATAATAAAGTAGTCAGTGCTGTCCCAAAAGCTCGGTACTTATATACCCGGGCCGTGTTCACATGTATTGAGTTTAAGCGGTGCTTGTCCCAGTGGTTTAGCGGTAAATTGTCTTCAGCGCGCGCTGTGTCTGAACGGTTAGCGGCACGCGTACCAAGGTTCTAATCTGCTGTACCTCCGGTCTGGTTTGATAATGATTGTTTCGTGTATTCGGCTTTGTTGGTGCACAAGCTCTGAGGTCAGTTTCTCCGGTAACTTAAGAGAGTTTTATGGTGCCATGTATAATTGCCGACTGACTTTGCATTTAGAAGTAGTTTCGGTTAAATGCCGTCGAGCCGTGCAAGAGTCGAGGACGACTCTGTGATGGCATGGTCTGGGTGTCGGGTACTCAGGTGGTCGAGGCAAACTTCCAGTTAGTGTGGCTCGAGCAGGTTGTCATGCAGGAGAAATGTCATGTATGTCGACGAACACAACGTGATTGAACAACCCTACATTTAGTCGCATCGTTGTAACAGACTGTAAAAATGCATATTTTCTGTTTTGTTGTTTTGTTTGCAATTTCGTGTAAATTACGACATAAAATGTGGATAGTATTTTACAGAGACGCCGCTGTGGTTACTTGTACACGTTGCGCCAATAAAGTCCAACAGTGACGTGACGATGCTGATTCTACTGTTGTTCAAGGACATAACGTTGCTCAAGCAGTTGATCCCGGAACTAAACGGCAAAGGTACGACAGCATGCCAACTAATTTCTGGTCAGTGCATTCACAGTAAATCAGCCCACATAAAGTAGGAAATGTGTAAAGCCAAAATTTTCCAATGTTATTTATATATTTAACGTCCCCATTGTAGAGTCAAACAACTGCTTATCTCACTATACTGAAAGTACAGTGTTACGAACTGTTGAAAACTGGATAACGTAGTCTGTTTATGCTACGTCTGCACACAGCATTCCGTTTACGTCGATAAACATTAATTAATAACATTTTAAAATTTTCTTCATCAGTTTTTACCCACGCGACGCTATGCTAGCGCGGTAGGCCTATTTGCTGTCATCGAGTGTCTGTCTGTCCGACCGTCGGTCCGTCACAAGTCGGAGTCGTACCAAAACGGCTAAACGTAGGATCACGCAAACGCCAACGATAGCTCAGGGACTCTAGTTGTACGACGCAAAAGATCCCTACGAAATTCCGATGAATCACCCCCAATGGAGGCCCCAAACGCAGGTGGGGTAAGTGAATATTGCGTTTTTCGACCGGCCGAGGAATGTCCACCTCAGACGCATAACGGCCGAAAATTTGTGTCCATCCGCCATGGTGTCTGCGTCCACGACGTTGCGCTGGACGGGGAATATGCGGTGTCATCAACACAACGTTGATGGTAGTGAAAGTCCGTTGATAACAATTACGACCCACTTGACATAAACAACGTTGGTCGTGATGGAAGTATGTTTATCACACGGCTCACTTCCGTGTCACAATGTAGGCCTATGTGACACGAAGCATCACAATGCTCGCTGTGCCACAGTTCAGCCTATTGCAACGATGCATGTACAAAACTATGCAGGTGGCCGAATAAAAAGTGACATTTGCTAAATGTGCTCCTCAGGCTAACACGCGATCTGTTTGCGTTATTCGTGCAACAGTAAGACAACATGTCATCTGACACAGAGCGTCGCGCGGTTCTCTCGGCGATAGCTGAGCCTCTTGTGGGGGTTGATTTTGGTAAACACAGCATTTTTGTAGCCAGTGTCAACGATATTTTACATCTTTCAACGTTTTTCATACTTTGCATTCTCTCGATGGTTGCTTTTTTATGGAGTTTTACCGCGTGCATAAGTGTACATATAGAGCAAGGCCTATTAACGTTTCGCACAAGTAGACAGAAGGGAACACGTTTCCAATGCCGGAGATGCCAGAGATGCAGGTGTATTGTATCAGTGCAGACTAAATTTGCAGACTCGGTTCAATTCAATGCACTGAAGAACTATGGACGCAGATGTTTAACTGCCTAGTGTCCATATACACCATATGCTATTACAAAGAAAATCAAAGAGCACATCTTGGCCGTGTATCGCTTACATCTGTGATGTGACATTGATTGTCTCTATAGCGACTGGTCTCAGCAAGTTCGCCTGGCTCGCGAGGTCGGTTGCTCGCAACCGTGCGGCGCTCTTTCCACCGACAGCTCCGGCTGCAGCTGCTGCCGGTTGTACCGGTAATGATGGCGGTGATGGTGGCGCCGTCATGACGTCAGCGCCGACAGCCTGTGACGCAACTCATGACGACATACCGTTCCAAACTAGCAGCGTACGTCATAGATGCTTTATCACGCTGGCCGCGTCTAACAGAAAGCGTACCGTTATGTAACGATCTGGCGTCCGTCCGTCCGTCCGTCTGTCTGTCTCGTCAGCGTATACTCAACGTGACTCACCAGGGGCAGCACGCCACGCGGCCAGCGTACATTTCCGTCCTAGTATTACGAGAACGGACATACATGTTCGCACATGGCGTACCGCTCTACAACTAACACGATTGTGAGCTGTGACAATGTCATAGTAGTCGTCATAATTTTACTCGTAGATATCCTTAATAATTCTTTCAAATATGCAA
>Ga0209780_1001531_pt1 | contig 15365 bp, 9 predicted proteins | sample WorMetexBAHAMAS2_FD_187384 | JGI IMG/M metagenome (GOLD analysis project Ga0209780, IMG submission 187384) | Marine gutless worms symbiont microbial communities from Max Planck institute for Marine Microbiology, Germany - Inanidrilus exumae... | ecosystem: Host-associated > Annelida > Digestive... | reverse complement strand
TTCCAACACCTTCCGCGGTCTCTCTATCCTATTTAACCTCCTTAGTTGGTTGACATGGTGTCCCTCCGGAACAAAGCCAACCAAGCGAAGTCATCTATAAATTGCAGAAATTGGTGGCGATCCGATTCCACGAGAGATAAGAGCTGCGAGTCTTCGACGACGCCGACTGCGCAGCACACGCTACTTTCAGAGGGCCAATGAGCGGCCGATAAGCCATGTAGGCAGAGAAATAATCGGAGATGTAATTTGATGAGTATTCCCATCACGAAAATGCTGCATTATTTACGATCTCTATGGCCGTGGTTGCTCGCTGGCTGCTTGCTATAGCCGGCGACACTCGTACGGCGTTACAAGTACTCGCGCCTACAGACCGACACTGACAGACGGCGCAGCGTGCGAAAAAATCCTGATGAACATCGACGAAGAAGACGTAACTAACAGAATACCGACTCGACTTGGACAACGTGACACCTCTGTCGTCGTCACCACTCACGGTCTTACCGTGCGTGTGGTCACGGGCGTATCCACGGTTTAAAAAGTGGGGGACGAATCATGGCAATCGCGAGGAACGAGGCGCCAAATGCGCTGAGGGGGTGTGGTGTGAGGAGGGGGTGTCCCTCTCCCACAGGGATGGGCTATGCCCCTCCCCAGAACCTTTTTCAGATTTTTGAGCTCAAAGTGGCAACTTTTGGCGCATTCTGGTAGCTAATTTTATATCAGTTGAACTGGTTGTCTTACACGCATAAGCCGGTAAACCTTGACTTTGGCTTGTAAAACATGGTACTGCATCATTGCTAGTCATTTGTGTGTCTAAAGAGTGGGGGGACATTTGCATGACTGTCCCCTGCCTTAAATCTGAAGGGGACACGTACCCTGTACTCCCCTGTGGATACTCCATTGCACTGCGTGTGGTGTATGGGAGCGAGTTTGATGGTCGCCCGCCCTAGCTTTAGCTGGAAACCATTCTATATTTTATGCACTTTTTATGCCCTCGCCACCCCGTACCGTTTTCGGGCTGTACGCCAGCCGCCTTCGTCCGTCCGGACAGATCATGTTGCCATGATATCTCATGAACGGCTTGAGCAATCTCGATGAAACTTACAGGGAATATTTAACAGCCCCTATTGATAATCTGCTTAGATTCTGATGGTCAAAGGTCAAAGGTCAAGGTCACAGAAGGCCGTCGAGGTGGCGAAGGCACCCACGTCGACGCTGGGTTGTCAAAGTCAATCTTCTATTTATTTCTGAGTATCTCATGCCATGGTAGAATCTGACAAGGTCGGGCGATATGATATGAGTTAATTGCGAGCATTCAAGTTTAACATATTCCTCGGCCAACATCGTTGGAAAATATTGCGTGTACTGGTAACGTTTTCCAGTTTGTATGTGGGTCAGACTTGCAGCCAAACTGTTTCAAATCCTTCTACCTGCAGTTTGTTTGTCATCACTATCGAGCTATATATGGTGGCGCAGTAAAAACTGGGTCGTTAATTAGAACTGTTAGGCAAAAGGTTCGAACGAGTTCACGCAAGCAGCTTCCTAGCTCGATGCAACTCAGATGTAAAAACGTTTTGTTTTTTTTTCAATTTATGTCTCGTTTTTGCGATTTAACGTTCTTATTCTGTCGACAATTTTTAATTTAAATTAACGAAAAACACTGCTGAAACGACAGCAACAAACATTTCTATTGTGAGTCGATTAACCTGAATGGCAGTAATAGCCCGTTAATAACTCACAATCGCAATACTAATAATAACTGCAAAGTTCTGTTGCGTAGTTCAAGTAACCTTCTGCTTATGCATGTTATATAGACATATGCGTAATACATGCAACGTTTACTAACTTTTTACGTTTTTAACGTTTCTAAAATTTTTATTTTAAAGCTTTTACATCGATGTCGCAACTGACCTCGGCTCGCAGGGCGCTGACCGACGAGTTATGGTCGATGTCAACGACGCACGGGACGATGCAGCCGCCGAACACGGAGTAATTGGGCTGCACACAGAAACAAAAACAACTATGTCGGTCCTCCTTATTGTCGGGTCGAAATGTACGCTGGCCGCGTCGCGTGCTGCCCCTCGTGATTCACGTTGTAAAGTAAAGTAAAGTAAAGTAAACGTCGATTTCTATAGCGCATCGTCGTAAACCACCTCTAATGCGCTCACGAATGGCACGCGTTAGAGGCATCACACAGCTTTACATTCCACCCACACGTTTGTCCACGAATGGAATAAACCATTTTGCCTTTACTCCTGATGGCGCCACTCGAGCGAGAAAGCGTACATCCAATTACAGCTCACTACTCATTTATCGACCTCGAAAGGATGAAATGCTGAGTTGGCCTAGTTGGCTGACCTTGTAGCGGACGGTTTACCCACATACGTGGTCACCTATCAGCTGCAGGTCGAGCGTATAGGACAAAAAAGTTTGCCGGTCCCAGACCGACGTTATACCACATGTGCTACTCGTGCAACCAAACGGTGAGTACGCCGACGGGACAGACAAGTAGACGGACAGACGGATGGACGCCAGACCGTTACATTACGCTTTTCGCTAGACGCGGCCAGCGTAAACACACGCAATGACGTCAGTGGCAGCAACTGCCATCTTCTGGCAGCAGCAGCAGCCCGACTCATCAATCGTCGCCGGGCTCCGCAATATAGCATCAGCTTAACTTGGACAATTCCCAGATAGGAGCTCATCAACTGCTGGGGTAGTGTTGCGAAAGACGAAAATTTTCTGACCCCAACACTCAACGCCGAATTTACAAATGTGGGCGCCCTCTTCGATACAACTAAAGTTCTTAAACGTGCATGTCGGTTTAGGTTTAGATTTTGTTTGATGTATTCGTTTAAGTTTACGTTTCTGCGTTGCTTGCTTTTGCTGCGTCGGGTTTAGTTTCTTCAGTATCAAGCCAACAAATTGACTGGGAAGAACGTCTCCGAAACGGCCTATTATAATGTCAAATGGGACGTAAACGCCTAACTCAATCAATCAGTCAACCGTGACAACTGGCTAACATTAAACATTAGAAATTCCTACCGACAAGCTGTAAACTGAAAAACAATCACTTCCCGAACGTTTCGCACCCGTACATTACAGCTAGAACAACGGGGCACGCGTTCCTCTAAAAGCACGTTCACAAGGCCGCAACAGTCGCCCCGATGTGAACTGGTCTTGCGTGTAACTTACAACGGAAGCAGACGAGGAGCAGTTCATGGTAAGTAATGTCAAAAACATAAAAGTGATACGAGCGTCAGTATGGTGCATGATTAGTCTAATGAGAAAATGAAAGGTAGTGTCTAGCCGCCGATGTGTGACGGACGACCGGTGAGCGGATATCGAGGCGGGTGTGGTCCTGTGGTGTCCCCGTTTGTCATTCACCGCCGCATGTAGGTCCCCTCCGACCCAGAAACAGATACGACTTGTCTGTAATCCGGCTATTTCCGGGTTCAGTGATGGACTGCATCAAGTCGTGTAAGTTGGTCAAGATCATTCATCACGGAATGTCGTCGCGAAGATTAGCCAAATATCGAACTGACAGTCTGACATCGTCACCCGTATGAGAGTCAACTGCCATTACGGTTCGCACCTGCAAATCTGAGAATAAAAACGGCGTGATCGGATACGGCACAACAGATCTTGTTCACGGCTGTTCAGACTCGTCCTCTGACAGACCAAAATCGGTTGGATCGTTGCTGATCAAGTGGAATGACTTCACTCGAGGTTGCACCGACCACTTCAGCAGTATTTTTAACCGACCGTGGAACAGTTCAGCTAGGCCTAGAAAAATTTTCGGCCGGTAGTTACTTGTTTTCATTTCCAATTCAAGTCTGCTTTACGGTCACGATCGGCCATTCCAGCAGTTGCTGAGCCGTTGCTCTCCTCCTGTGACCTTGAAATTTGCCATATGACCTTGACCTTCATACAGCGGACCAATTGCTCTACATGGAAATCTGAAGTGGTCGGTGATAGCCTACTTTCACAGCAGAGACATCTAGTGGCGTATCCATAGCAACTACTTCCAAGCTTAATCTGGATGTAACAAGAAATGCAGACTCTACGCACGTATCAGTCACTAACTGTCATCAACATCTCAGTGAGCTGTTATGTTGATGACGGTTCACTTTACCTGTGTAGAATATCTATTTCTTTTCAAATCAAAAATTAGCTTGGAAGTAGTTGCTATAAAATACGTCTCAGTTATAAAAATGGTCTATTATGCGAGTATGCAGCGTTCAAATAATTATTATTCCAACATCGGTAGCAGTGGCAGGCTACCTTGTTAGATGCTGCAGTCTGCTTGGTACTGCGACATGTCTTCTTGATATCAGCTTCGGTCGTGTTGACGCAGCCGGGCTGCAACAGACGTCAATGATAAACGAGTTGTCAGACGGCGCATCATGCCGCACAGATCGTCGCCAGCTACAGTTAGCTGTGTATAACGAACGATCTGCGACTAAACACATCTAGACAAAAGCCTGGCCACATTAAGCTAATAAATATTGCATGCAACTCTATATTTTGTAAACGAGAATATTACAGATGTCGCACGTAGCGTGGTCTGTCTGTTTGTCGGCCTGTCTGTCTGTTTGTGTGTTGGCCACACGGGTGTGCTGCACAAAAACAGGTGAACCGATCAAGATGCCGTTTGGGAGCTGACTCATGTAGGTCCGAGAAATCATTGTATTAGATGGAGTTCAAAATCGGACGAATCCGTTCGTAGCCGCGAGGCGTGACAAGTCAGCGATGCGGCCTTTTGCCAAATTACTTTCGACACGTTATTATTTATTAAGAAGGCACTGATTATAGGGATGCTTAACATTATAAACGTTGCAGGAGCACGTTACAAAATCAGAGAGCAGCATTATTAGTTGTCTGGAGTTTGGCTACTGAGATGAATCTTATACTATTATTAGCTCAAAATCGTTAGCACACACGCGTTGACGGGTGGCCTACTGGTTTGCATATAAAGCTAAAGCGGATGCATAGACAAATCTTCCCGGTGTATAAAAATCGGCTAGCAGCTATTTGTACTTGCGTCGATACCAGACGTGCTAATGGACAACGCGCAGTGGTACTCAGGGAGATTATGTTATATAGGCAGCCGAGAAATTTTTCAAATCGCGACGAGCTGTTCCTGTCAGCATATCGACTAGATTTATGCATTATTGACACGGACGCACGCTATCGCCACTGTCAGCACTCAATGGCGAACCAAGAATGTCAGTATAGTGTAGACACCATCGATTCTTCCTTGCTTTCCCTGTCAGTCCGCTGTTCCATCAACTCCACTGGTTGAAAGATCCACAACGGATCGACTTCAACCTCATCGTCTTTGCTTACAAGTGTCTGCATGGTCTGACACCCGCCTATCAGACGGCAAACTTTCACGATCGTCAATGTCTTCGATCAGCCGCGTCAATATCACTGACGTCCGTCGCATGCAGCGCCTTTTCGTCGACGATCTGGCATTTCCGGTTGCTGCCGCTCGTACCTGGAACAGTCTGCCTCACCACGTCACCTTGGCATCCTCTGTACCAGTCTTCAGAGCTCGTCTGAAAACCAATCACTTCTCACTGTCCTTCTATGACTGTAAAGTGCCGCGCAGTGACCATAGTTATGTTGGACATGAGGAATGTGTTCCGGGTCACGTGACCTCTTTAAATTTTTGGTAATAACTGATAATATCTCGAAAACGGTGCAAGACGAAGAAATAGTTGCAGTGAAAGGCTAGTAGGAAATCGTATGTGGCCTATCGAATGGCACCGATATAAATGACCTTGAGTGACCTTGAAGGTCACTTGCTGTTTGAAACCTTTGTAACTTACATACCTCGGGAAATAAAATACTATTACCTACGATTATGTTTACAAATGAATCGGAAAGCACATGCTGCTTCTAATTTCAACTGTCTTTTCGAAACTGAATGACTTCTGAAGGTCACAGCCAGTCACGTACACTGTAAATGTGATAATATCCCAGAAACGGTGCAAGATAGAGTCGTTTATTGTAGACCATTAATAGGAAGTGATATATGGCCTATCACATAGCGGCAATTCCGATGACCTTGAGTGTACTTCAAGGTCATTCACATCCTGCAAGCATTTTCAAACGTGATTTTCATCAAGCTGTGCAGCAGTTGATAAGATTGCAACTGACACAGCGCGTCGCACGGTCCCTCTGCGATGGCTGCGTTTCTTGAAACTGCAGTATCCGAATCAAGAGACTGCTCACAGTCTCACTTAAGGTCACTTGCTGTTAATTCACAAACAAATGGTAATCTCGTACCAACACGTTACTATATGCGTGCATGGGTGGTTACCAATCACAGCATGTTCGATGAACAAGCAATTAACCGGCTGTAGTATTGTATCGCAGGCGTATTGAGCTCGCTACCATAGCTTACAAGAGGCACGAAGGACAAGACTGGATTGAGAACGGACGCATTTATTAAGTGGCAGCATTAGCGAGATGGGAATGACTGTTTCGTGTTCTCGCATCCGTACTGTCGCCCACTCCCATCAGCAGCACGGGGACAATCCTCTCTATCAGCGAAGTGTTCCTGTGTGCGTCGTAAAAAGGCCTGTTCGTCTTCGAATCCGCCGTCTTTTCAGATTACATTTAGACGCCGGTCCGGCAGCACGCAGGCAGGCCGACGTGCGTCGCTGTAACAGCCCGGGATGCGGTGACCGGGACGCTGGCGTCCTCATATCGCCGGACTAATTGAGCGCGCCGGGAACGAAGCGGAACAAATGAGGCGGGCGGCGGCGACGGACAAATTTCCGACGTCGACGAAGTGGACAGTGGCGATCCATCATGCAGCGCGTCCGGCAGGCCGCCCCGGTGAACGGACGGATGGGCATCGGAGACGGGTCGGGTCGACAGGAAAGCTACTTACAGCCGGACGATGGACGTCCCAGAAGGCGCGCTCCTGGCTGTCGAGGATTTGTCGATCGAGCTTGTCTCGTTTTCTGTCCACCCTGAACACAGCCGCACCGCACACACGACGCACACTGTCAACGTGAAGTGACTCGACTACTACGACATTACGTCGACTCAGCAGAAGGTCGCACATCCACGCAAAAAGTCGTAGTGATCGATGAATGATGACGATAACAAGTGTCCAAAGTAATATAGCAAAAGGCCGCATCGCCAGGCCGTCGTGCAGTATCAATTGATTCATCTCTGGCCTGTTGGGGCAATAGCTCAGGACAGGAGAAATGAAGTTGAGAGTTTTGCGAAACAGCTGTTCGGACGAATATATTACAGTAAACTAGAGAATTGTGCAGTCGTATCGACATGCAGACCCACCCCGGACAAATGTAAGTTTTGATTGCACTTGTTGTCACTTGATCACCCTGTGACGTTGTCCTTTCACTGTTTGACCTCAAGTAGATAAACTCAACAGTTAACTCACCAGTCTGGCCGCTCTAGAGGCCCAGCACACATATATAATAGTCCATGAACCGGCCCATCTTTGATTTCCCTATGCCGTACACATATGTACACACATGTACACATAACAATGTGGAGAAATAATATATGGTCTAACCCAAGCGTTACGGTTAGGATTTGACCTTTGACCTTTTGACCTCAGGATCAGTGCATGCCGAGGTCCTGCCATGTACTATAGGCCTATGTTTACCGACTTTGGTGTTGATAGCTCAAGCTGTTTTCTCCTTAGGGTGCAGACAAACAGACAGACGCGACTAAACGCCCTACCCCACACCGGCGGCTATACAGCCGGCGTGGCTTCTGTTCTTCGTCTTTCTGCTAACATTTAAAGGCCAGGTCAGTACTATGTAGGCAGGTGTGCGCCAGGAACAGCTCCGAGCCGGCACCTGATCGTGTGAATCCGGTATATCGGCATTAACGATGGACAGCACAATGCGTTCCCTCCGGCCTCACGCGGTGAAATGACTTCCGCCCACGTCAGTCGTAGATGTGGACACGGAGTGTCATCACCGAGGCGCGGTATCATCTCGCGTGACAAGAACTGCGTGCAGTATTCGACTGTGCTTCGGCCAATTTCATGGTTTGCGATGTTGACATAACAGACAAGGCGACTGAAGCCAGCATTCGTTATAATAATTAGTTCAGTAATTGGGTTAACTTTGATTTTTCCTGGACGCAGAATATGTCTGCTCTTCGCAAGCTAATGGTAAATTTATACAGCATTCTGCTGCAAGTGCACATTCAAGACATCGGACAAAATTGTTTAAAGTAGGAACACTTCTGACAAAGTTTCTTCATGCAAAACTAAACAGGATGACATTATGCATAGGATTTATAATAATAATAATATAATATACACATTTGTATAGCGCCATATGGTCGTAACTTCAGAGGCGCTACTTTGACAACTAAAGGTATCAGTTAGTCAAACAGAATTTAAAACGTGCAATATCTGGAAAAAAGTTCATGACGCTAGTGTTCTCGAATGTCGTTTATATCTTCGATAACTTGCTAGTTCGATTCGAAACACGCTATGCGTCATTTCGGTATTATCCGTTTATCACCAGTCTCAGAAGCTTTGCATTCGCAGTTATTATTTCGCCCCGGTAGGTGTGCGAAGTACTGTGATCAGCACATGTCTTTTTATGTCTGTTTGTTTGTCTGTATGTCCGCTCGCGTATCTCAAAATCCACACGTCAAAATTTCTGTAAATGTTACCTGCGGCCGTGAGTGGGTCCGTCTCTGGCGGCAATGCGATTCGGCATGTACAAGCGTACTTCCGGTTTTGTGGATTACGTCACGTTTTCATATAATGCAGGGAATAGGCCAGAATGAAAGACAACACTCATGTTTCGTCCAATTCGCTAAGTGACGGCACTAGGGGCGAAGTCTGCAATCTGCGACTGCATCTTGTTTCTAACAGGAAAGGCACAGAATGAACAAGACAACGAGATGATACTCACTTGGCCTGTGCCTCGGCCTGCATGAAAACGAACTCCCATTTGCGGGCGAACGTCTTCTGAAGCCGCGCGAGATTCTCGGCCTCGTAGTCGGCTAATTCCAGACGTTGCTTGTTCTGCATCGTACGCTTGCATAGATAAACCGCTGCACGCAAACAAAGGTCTCAAGTCGAGTCACGAGAAATACAATAATATTTTCCTAAAGGGAGTTTTTCTGTCCGAGGAGAGACTTGTTGAGGGGCTCAGGAGACTTCGCTCGCTGTTTCGGTTTGGGTCTTTGCTGGCATCCGAGCCCCGTCTGCAAAATGTAAAATACCGGGCCTACTCGAAGTTCCTTGCTTCGAAGATATAATACGATAGGACAAGGTATATTTATGTGAGCTCAAAAGCTGACGTAAGGGCCAGCTTAATCTAGCGCACGACACCAAAACGTAAAAATTTGGAAAAATTAAAAACAAAAACCAAGTAGTTCTACTTCAAAGGTGTTCCGTACGTTCGAAACGATTTTATCTTTGAGGGAAAAATCGCGATTATAACGATTTTAATTTTGTTTCTAACTTAGTCTTACGGAACAACTATGCCCAAACCTTGTGCAGTTTCGACCGCAGCAAATCCACACACGAACAATTTTGTATAATACAAGATCAAGGTTCATAACTAGCTTTATGATTTGCAACGTTTGCTACCGGTTTCGTTCACCTGGCGTCAATCGGTCTTAAATCCGGCAAGTAAACAAGTACATTTTGATTTTATTTTTTCCTTATTTTTTCGTTTCTGGGCCTTGCACTAGATTAAGCTGGCCATCCCGTCAGCTTTTGAGCTCACGTTAATCTACCGTATCGTATCTTATCGTATTTTAGCTTATATGTTCATATGGTACTCAAACGTCTCGTTATCGAAACAGGGTGCGCGCCAAACCTTTCCCCGTCCCAGCGTGGCGGATTAGAACCAGACGGACAAGAACAACACTGCGGCTTTCGCTTTAAATTGCTGATAACACTGCTCTGAAATCACTCGCAGCAATAGCTCCACGCATCAATACTTGTTCAAACTAACCCATCGTTCTCCATCGATCTTGTCCTATCCCAACAAATTTAATATCCATACCGATGAATAAATAGACGGGTTGCTGTGTATCTGGGGACTCACTGCAATATAGGCCATAAGAGAGCGTGTTGTCCTTCGACAAAAATTATGAAGTTCACATTCCAACCAGAGATGACAGGAATGAAAACAGGGTGGACCTGAATGATGAGGCTGTATGCTTCACAGATGGTTCACGACTAAGCGGCACTGGCCAGGCTGGTGCTGGTGTTTATAACCAGACAGACTGTGAAGAATACTACTATTCATTAGGATGTCGATGCTCGGTATTTCAAGCTGAGATCTATGCTATACTACAATGTGCAAGGCTTCATAACTTGCACTGTAGAAATAGTTCCGTCTGTTGCAACGGTCCGACAGCCAGGCAGCATTGAAAGCACTGATTACACCAAAGGTTAATTCTGCCCTTGTTGCAGAAACAGTCTGTACCCTAAAGGAACTGTCGGTGAACATGCAACAGTGTCTGTCTGACTAGTGTGGACACCAGGGCACTGCGGCATTCTAGGGAATGGAACGGCAGACGGCCTATCAAGACAAGCCTCTGCAATAAAATACACTGGTCCGAAACCAGTTCTTGGCATTACGTCACCAACTGGACGTAATGAATTACAACACTGGGCACGCAGATAACAGTGGCAGCAATGGCGCAAAGCAACAAAGTACCGTCAGGCCAAACAACTTCTGAGACAAGCAAATCTTAGTTTCACTAAGTATGCTCTGCGGCTATCCAGGGCCGATTTAAGAATACTCACCGGCCTGCTAACTAGCCATGCAGATTTAAGTCAGAATCTGACTCTTATACAGATCCTAACTGACGCAGTTTGTCCCCTGTGCCAGGAGGATGAAGAAACAGTACTCCACTTGCTAAAAGAATGTTGCGCTTAAATATACTAGGTTCCCCAAACCTCAGTGATGAGGAACTAGGCAAGGTGCATTGGTGTACTCTTTTGAGGCTTGCAAAAGATTCTAACCCCTTACGGGATGTGGGGTTGCGCACCTGTCGTACGCCCAATAGTGAATAGCCCCCCCGGGCCCACTAGAGACCTTAGCGTAGATGGCAACATTTCCCCGCAAAGAAGAATGAAGAGGAGGGTGTTGTCCCCCTCGAGTCAACCACGAAGAGCAAGCATACTACCTTGTACGTCCTATAGGAATGCATTGCCGGACCGACACACATATTCCCGTGATCACAATATATTTCACGTCGGCCGCACCTCATGCGAACTCTAATGAAGAATAAGCATAATGCATACCGTCATTCATTACGCCGCATCGCTATGCATAGCATAAGATGCGACTTAATGCAGCCTATTGCTAAAGAAACTAGACAGCATGCACCGATTTTCCGACCGGCGTACTCGGCAGGTGACACAACTGTTTACTTATTTACTGACGCAACGTCGCACAGCGTGCCATGCCCACGTCGGTTTGTTTACTTTTGCGTCATCACTCAGCAAAATGTCGACGTCAGCGATCGCCGAAATTTGTGTTTTTCGTGGGCTTATAGCGACCAAACCGTACGGACGTTCCCCTATCACAAACGCCCTGTCGAAAGTACCCATTTTCAGTTGTTTGGGGGACGCGTAGAACCCCTGCACAGAAATTCGGGAAATTTTCAACGGTTTACGCATGCTCACACCGATTCACGTTTTTTGGTTTCAAAAATGCTTAAAATCGGTGCATAAGTGGCCGAAAGTCCACGTTGTATTGATAACCAAAAAACAAAACACGTTTTGGCATCTGCAGGTGGAACCACTGGGCGATTTCCCCTACTTTTTGTGAGTGCGCACCGTAACCCGTCACTTAAATTCCAGGTTTCATTCAGATCCGTTTCAGGTTTGGGAAGATAACCAAAAAACCCTCAATGACCCCCAGAGTAAATGCATTACAGGATCTGCAATATAGGTTCTTCGAGCCTATAATCATTGATTAGCATTGTTTTTTTAGATTTTATATATTCATTCACACTGCAGATATTGAGTTGTGGCACAACACGAAAATTGTAGAATTTGGGATGGGTTGCCCTTTATTTATTTAGAGGTTAAGAAAATCGGCATAGTAAAGCTTCTCTTGGAACTGAAGGCATATCGTATGCAAAATTTTGGAAAATGTCGCTTGCTAGACGTCGAAGGAAGTGTTGTTCGTAAGAAATAAATAAAGAAAGAAAACGTGCGTAACATACAAGCCTAACGATCACGCTGTCCCAAGCTGTCGGTGTATTTAGAGCATGACGTGAACGCGTGGTGTTCTGTTTCTTCCTTGTGCCTGCATGCGCCAGCGCACCCCCAGGCACGTGACATGTGCCGCGTTCTCAATAATCAACCAATCCAGTCCGCTCGCAAGCCGTCACAATCGACAATAGATTGCCAGACGTAACGAATGTCGACTTTACGTCGAGTTAAGCACAGCGAATGTTTTTTTTTCATTCAGACTACAGCATGCTGGTTCGTCCTGACACTATAGGTCACATTCGATGTATAGGGTCATAGGTGAAAGTTCAAGGTCATATAGGGGATATTCGCAACAGCAAAACATTTTCGGCTATGCATGCACGTTACGAGGCGAGACAAAGGTGGCTCGGTGGCTGAAAAGCAGACCTGAAATGGAAACTGTAAATAAATAGCAAAGTGGTCGGTATGACCTCGAGTGGGGCCTTTTCTAGTCAGTAAAGTCAGTAACGTCTACAGAAAATAAACAAAATAGACATTATAACTGACTTGAATGCAAGACTTTTTATGCGTCAGACGACTTAATCTCATACAAATCTTTATCGGTCGAACTCCGAGGACAGCGGCAAGTAGGAATTAGTTTGAGCACTGCACGAAATTGTTTTTTTTTTATTTGTGGCCATTACGACCATGGCTGAAATTGGCTTCGTTCTGACAAATGTGTAGGCGGAAGAAACTGACCAATAGACAGACCGATAGGCAATTACAACGGATGTACTGCAGCTTCATTAGTGGCGGAACGTCTGATACCGACCGATAAGGCCCAATACATGTACCCTCGATAAAAACACTACAAATGGGTCGCTCAGTTTACTACTTGTGCGAAACAACTAATAATAATAATAATAATGTTGTGATTGATAATGTTGTTGTTACTGTTTAATGTGCAGTTAGTTAAGTTTTCTTTTCTTTTTCTTTTTTCTTATTTGCTACTGGTTTTTAGCGAACGTGGACTTATGTTCAGGTTCAGGTTCGCTATATGCTATCGCCGTTCCGTCTGTCTGTCGTCTGCCTGTAACGTTGGTGCACCCTACTCGGCCGGTTGAAATTTTCGGCAATTTTTCTTCGCCTGGTACCTTGGCCATCAATTGACATTCACTGAAAATTTAACGGAGATCGTCCCAGGAGAACCACTCCGTCGGGGGATTTAAACGCAAGAGGGGTAGCGAAATATAGCAATTTCTGACATTTGGAATGCTATAACTCCGAAACGGTGCAAGATAGTAGGTAAGTTAGTATTAATCACTAATAGGAAGTCGTATATGAGCTTTCGATTGGTACAAAAATCGGTGACCATCAATGACCTTGAACGGCGAAATGGCCCTTATTTTTCATTATTTTAACGAATTTGGTAGTTTCCGGGGCAAATTGCGTAAAAGTGGTTGATAAAGCCAAAACTATGGACAATTTACGAATACTATGTCTAGTATTAAACGTCTGCAGAGTGACCGCGCGACGCCCATAGTATAAATTCTTAGCAGATTCATAAATTCAAAACTTAATGCGCCGTACTTGCCTAGTTATCGTCTTGATATAGGAAACCGTATATGAGCTTTCGATTGGTACCAAAATCGGTAACCTTGAATGACCTTGAACTGCAAAATGGCGGCATGGCCTTCATTTTGCGTTATCCTACCGAATTTGGCAGTCATGTCAAGCTTTGTCTTGGTCTTGTGGTCTTGGCGCTTTCTGGTCTTGGTCTGTGTCTTGACCTGTATGGTCTTGTTTAACAATGTATTGTCATGCACTATGCTTTTGGTCACAAAACTGCATAAGAATTTGAGCCATCATGAAGCACCATAGCATGATAAGCGATATTAAGTTGCTACCTTACGTTATATGCAATTACAGATATTAAATAGTCTTTGGCATAGTGCGGTTCGAGGTATATAAATCTTTCTGTTTATATACCCTGGTGCGGTTAAGTCTCTTCAGACACGCCTCCATCAGGTTAGCCTGCAATAATTGGGTTACAGTCAAAACGGTAACAGACGAAAACGGTGACAGTCAAGACGGTGACAACCAAAACCGTGACAGCCAGAACGGTAACAACCGTTAAGTCATATCGGTGACAATTTTTTAAAGAATAAAATCGATATGGAGATGCAGTGTGTTTATTACTGGCCCGCCTACACATATTGTAGGGGAGCCAGACTAGTAATGGTCGCGGGCGTCTGTTGTCGTCTGTTGTCTATTCTATAACTGCAAAGTGAAAATTCTGTAACAGATTCATAAATTCAAGACTTAATGCGCAGTAATTGCCTAGCTATCATCTAATTTGTTAAACGAAGTAGGTTCTGTTTTTGGTATTTTGAAGTACGTCTGCGATATCGTCGTAAAAAGTTCACGTTCGCTATCTCATCTGCTGATGAGTTCTTGTACATTCCGGTGAATAAAGATCATCATGTCAGAACTGACAATGCCATTACGGATAAATGTGACAGGCGACATACGTACACAGCAACAGCACGCACCTGCTCAACGCGATACGCACAAACAATACGTGTCCATGTCAGACACCGACGCATCGTCCATACAGCCAGGTACGACCGTTAAGACCCGTCCACACCAGCAACAATGTCAACGCAACGCTCGACTTTGTCGAAGCAACATTCGACTTTGTTGCCAAGACGGCAACAACGTCGAAAGAGTTAATCGTGAAATATCATCCTTTCGACAAAGTCGAATGTTGCTTCGACACAGTGGCGGATCCAAGGGGGGACGGGGGCATGGCCCCTCGCCACGTGGGCAAGCACCCAGAATGCACTAAAAGTCGCCATTTTCAGACTCAAAATCGAAAAATTTTCTGGGGAGGGGCAATGCCCCCTCCCGAGACCCCAGCTAGTTTTCCTTTGCATAAATCACAACGTAATTTCCAACACGCTTGTTTTGTCGTCTAGAGCTATCTGCATACACACAACAGCAAGTTTTCCAACAAGCAACGGTTTCTGGCGTCTAAAACGCTTTAAACAGTCCATGGAAGAATGAACAATGAACTGCAAGAATAACGCCCATAATGCACTAAAAGTCGCCATTTTCAGGCTCAAAATCGAAAAATTTTCTGGGGAGGAGCAATGCGCCCTCCCCAGACCTCTCCCCATGCGGAGAAGGACAC
>Ga0209780_1001530_pt1 | contig 15366 bp, 12 predicted proteins | sample WorMetexBAHAMAS2_FD_187384 | JGI IMG/M metagenome (GOLD analysis project Ga0209780, IMG submission 187384) | Marine gutless worms symbiont microbial communities from Max Planck institute for Marine Microbiology, Germany - Inanidrilus exumae... | ecosystem: Host-associated > Annelida > Digestive... | reverse complement strand
GTCTTAGGGGGCAAATGTCCAGGAGGCGGCGTTTGTCCACGGGGGGGGGGCAAATGTCCCCACACCTTCGTACAGTGCGTACTTGCTACATGCATATGTCTGCAGGATGTAATGCTCTACGCAATGTCGCATGGTGGCCTGCACTTTACTGTATACATCGAACCCGGTTAGTACTGGGATGGGTGACCGACCATTCACAGGCCTATCGTCTTGGTATGTAACCATCCACTCACAGGCCAACTCAGCCTTGTACCCTCAGCAAATATCGGCCAAGGGGCAGTGCTCTGCGGCAGGGAAGGTAACCGTGGGTCTAGCGTCGCACTGGCCATAGCATAGCAAAGTTGGTGAGAAAGATGACGAGGTGCTGTGCAGTGGAGAGCTCGGCAGACGATGACCGTCTGTTTAAACCTCAGGTGCACATAGCCAGTGAGAACTGACCATGCATAGTGTCTGTGATGTGACCTGAGCGGAGCTGAGCTGAGCGACAGACCAGCGACTAACATTATTACGAGTGCGGCGTAGATCACCGACGTCGCAGGCAGTGACATATCGAACGCAAAACTAAACGTTCCGACGACGGACGGATCGAAAGCTCTTAGCGACTGCACACAGCACCGTAGCGACGCTAGGATATAGGCCTAAGCCTGGGGTGCGGCAACCCAGTTTAGAAAACAGACTTGAAATCCGTTCCCATATTTGGACATTCGGGTGTCTATTAAGTGTTGAGGAAGTTCTCCGTCTCCAAAACATCGGATTGGCACGGTTTGGAAAGTTGATTTATGGAGCGTTCAATGCATTTAACAAAAGCTCTCTGTAACTGAGAGAGACTCAACTATTACCAGCGGCTTTCAGCGACCAAAAACGAAATTTTTCCACTGTGAACCTACAGTAGGCCTAGTCCTAGATAATTATGCAGTGTAGTCGTATTGATCACTGCACAATATTGTAAACTGAAGCTTCAGACGTAAAAAGTGTCGTTTTTTTCGTCGGATCACGTTCACTGTAGAACATTCGAGCACGACATAAATTAAGTGCTTAGTACGTAGCCAAGTGGGAAGGTGAAGCGCGCGTTGTCTAGATCTGTTTATTGTGGACCAACCGATCGACAGAATGTCTGTCACATGAACGGCTGTAGCCTACGTACTACGTTTATGATGTCGGTGCTGGCATCACGCATGACCGTACGACCGGCCGCAGACAGAGAACAGACGTTTGGCGGGCCGTGTGAACACGACCTCAACCTCAAAGTCTGCCTGCTGTTCGTGTCGGCCTTGAACTCAGCGCCAGCAGAAGTCCAGTAAACTCGAGAGCAATGAAAACACGACTTTGTCCGCTGTGCTGCCCCGCCACAGCTAGCTGTCAACTTGTGTACTCCAGGACAACGTGTATTGCTGTCCGCAGGGTCGGACGAACATTCATGGCCGTAGATAGACCAGAGTTCTGGTAACCCAAAATCCAATCCACGGACAATTTTCATCAAGGATGGAATAGGGCGACCGGCGACAGCTGTACAATACTCACTCTTACGCAGTTTTACGGCTGGCTTATTATGACTCTTCGACCGGATATCCGCTGAACTCAACATCGACAACTGGCTACGACTTAGGAGGAAGTAAACTGCAGCTCAGCGCCGGCTTAAGTCGGTCTCGTGTGCCTGCAGCTGTTAATAATATTGTACTAATCTACATTAGTTGGCGTAACCGTGTACGTCGCCTAAATGTCAATTTTGCAAGGTTTTCGGCCGGGAACTGCAGCAGTAAGTTGGACTTCACAATCGACTAAGTAGGACAGGATTCAGGATAGCCTGCCTTCCCCCAATCACAAATCCTGGCAATGCTGAAGGGAATATCGTCGGCTTTTCAACGTAACGTATTCAATCCATCGGTGTGCCGGTGTCCTATAATAGCTAATAATAATAATAATAATAGGGGCCTAATAATAATAATAATAACAGCCTTTATTAGTCATTTGATAAACCGCAAATGACACAGACAACCGCCACGCAGGGCGGAACTAACACAACTTTACTAACTATATACAGTATAGACTCTATCGCAAGATAACAATTCTAATTATACCACTGCTCTGCGTGTGCTTATGCGTGAAGACCATCATGTTGTGAAACAACAGCTCGTGGTGAGATGGCCATCCAACCGTGGCGTACGTAGGCTACCCAGCGCCGCGCATTTTCAAAGTCCAACACTCCGCCTCAGGGTACGTGAGGTCTCTCTGTCCCTGATCACCATCTAGTACATATCCCAGCATCCATACACCACCGTTACACACAGACAGACACACAACCTGCAGGATAAGCCGAACCGAACGGTTACTATAACAGCGATTTCTGCTGCTGGCGTAATATTAGCCAATCATTGCTAAAATCAAAGGGAACAGAATAGCCTAAGCCGATTCGCCGTTGCGTAAACTTTACAGCCTGTTGTTGCCTATCTATAGGTAGTCCTAGACAAGCGGAGTAAACTTAGCAGTTGATGGACTCCTCTCTAATTCTTCTTCTTTGTAAGTCGACATCTTGTGGCGTGACGGGACGCCATCTATATACGTCCACGCATTCATTCTACGTGTCGGCGCGCGTGTCAGTCGACCGCTCGTGTGCTTAGTAGACCGCGATACTTTATGCGTTCAGAGCGTAATGAGAAATCGCTTCGTCTATTGTAAACAGTTGTTGTTCGTTTCGCTTCAGTTCAGATGGCATAATGCCGACCCGCAAGCCGCACGCTCCTTAACCCTTTATGAGACACGAACTCCCGTTAAGGACCATTACAACCAACTGAATGGTACAAATACGTACCTCATTGTATCTTATTTAGGGGCCATTTTTGCCCGTCCCCTTAGAAAAGTTCTGAAAATTACTGACTGAAAAGTGACAAATTCATATTCTAAGTGACATTCAGTGAACTAGGATGCTTGACTTTCAACAGGGAAGTAGCCTACGTGGGCCTCATTTCTACGTCCAGACAATAACTTTTAAACTAAATGACCTTGACCTAGATATTTAGAATAACGGTTCATCTCTACACTATCTAGGTCAAGTTCAAAGGTCAAAGTCCACGGTCACAACCGGAAACGTTACTAAAATGGTCGGTGTGACCTTGAGCGATAGCTTTCTAGTTAAAAACAACATTATCAGTGTCTAATAAATGGCGGGAACTTTAACTGCCGTAGTCTTAAAGGGTTAACGTCGTCATTGCTAGTTGATATCGTAAAACATGGACACCAATGGCTGCGACGAACGAACGCGCGTATGAATAGGAAACAAATGGTAGCCTAACGGGAGGGAGCGGGTTAACCCTAACCCTAACGGGAGGGACGGAGCGGCATGCAATGCTGGCCTGCGTACAGCAAAGTAAATGAAACAGGAGAAGCCTGTGAAAATATGTAGCAAAAGCCAGGCATACGACATCAATACCATGCAAGTTCTATCCGCATCATTTCGAATATTAAACAAGAAGTACAGGCCTACAATCATTGGCGGCCTCTCTTACAGGACCAAGCAGCCCGCACCGACTGTCTATACCGAAAACTGAACCATATCACGACTCTTTTATTTATTCTTCGACATAAAGGGGAGAATAAATAAAGAATTAAATTTATTCATCCATTTCTTACATTTATATGCATATCGTTGTTTTTACGTTCACTGCATGTATTATAACTTCCGATGTCGTGTTAAACGTTCCCTATGTTTGACTGACACGCTATGATTTGATATCATACAGGGTGGGCCAAAAAAGTGATACCTCTACTAATTATATTACATTGTACGGGAGGTATCACGTTTTTTGGCCCACCCTGTATAATTGAAGCTGATTATTCATTGACGCCACCAAAACAGACACTGGTGCCATAAGTAAGCACAGCTAGCTTGCGCCATGAACGCCTGTGCCACAGTCAGTACTGTTGAAATATGTTTTTAAAATGTGTTTACACTGTTACAGTTTACACAATGTGATGTGACTGAGTTCCAGTTATTAATCACAAATCTTGTCACATCCAACCTGAACGTTCTTTTCAACAATTTTGTTTGATGTCCTCTCAGATCATCTTATTATTAATATAAAAAACAAATCTCTGTCATGATATAATTATCATTTAATATTTTGTATGTTTCAATCAAATCATTTCTAACTTAGCTATTTTCCAACTGTTTCCAACGTCCTGCACCAACTTTGTAGCAAGACGTTGAACCCTTTCAATCAACTGAATGTCTTCAGCCAAATAAGGATTCCATACTAGGGTGAAATATTCCAAATGTCGTCTAACAAGACTTTTGTATAAGGCCATAACTGTTTCCTCCGATCTGTCTACAAAATTTCATTTTACCATTCAAGCATTCTATTAGCTTTCTTTACTGCGGCAATGCACTTGAAATCTTCACTTACTAGTATTTCCAAGTCTGTCTCTTTGCTAAATAACTGACTGAGTTGTGGTTTTACGTCCCACCCGACACAACACAGGTCATATCAAAAGACGTTCTTCCCAACCAATCTCGTATTCAGCTTGAGGATTATTATGTCCCAAATGCAAAACGTTCGATTTATCTCTGTTAAATAACATCTGCCACTCAAACGAATGAACACAAGTCTGTACCAAAGCAGCACTATACTCATAAATACTCATCTGTTCAGTTCACGGCGGGCTTCAATCAATCCTGGCATCTTTCCAAATGTACTCAGGCGTGTTATTTCTAGACCAGTACAAGGTCATTTATTCCCACTAAAAATAAAACAAGGTGTCGCCCTAACAGGACGTAACACTAATGGCCCGCCATGCAGTGTTACCGTGGAGCTATGACGTCATTGCCTGACCTGCGCGGGTGAAGCCGCCTGCAGGGCCGCCGTGGAGTGTTACAGACGACGACGACAGACGCCAGAGAGCAAAACAATACTGGCCTCCCTACAGTGTGTGTAGGCGGGCCAGTAACAATCAACACAGCAAAGGCAGAAGCGCTCGTTTTAACATTATAGCAGCAGCACTATTGACAATGCAATACATTTGTGCAGAAATACGATCTATGGTGGGCTGCCCCGTTTTACAAAGTTCTCTGCCTGACTTTGCATATAATAAACTAAACTAGTGTTTACCCGGCCAAAGGCCAGCCGTGAAGTGGGACCACTAAACTGGACTGAGGATCACAAAAGCATTTGAGACGGTCCCGCATCGAAGGCCACGGACCACACCGCCAGGCCCGCGCGCGATTGGCCCGTGCCGCTGTCGTACCACCGGCCAGCGTGCAGGCAAGCTCGTGAACTCGGACCGCAGGCCATTGCGCATGCCAGTGCTTGTGGTCCATGCGGACTTTCTCAGAATCGGCAATTTTGCACGGTTTTCCCAATTTTTACACATTAAGGGTCTAAATTTTCCGGATGTTTTTTTATCCGTTCACGTCTACGTATGACCCCTATGAACTATGAAAAGTTCAATGGAAATCGGTCCGCAGGTTTTTGAGAAATCCAGAAGACAGACAGACACGGCAACTTTATATAAATAGACGTGATCACTAATCATTATACAGCGATTCATAGCACACAGGCCGTTGTATGCTGATGGTGGTTGTGACGTCCATCTGCTGAATATTCATTAGCCAACAGAGACAGGCCGGACCTGCCGATGCATAGTCATCAATAAATAAGACATGCAGCACGGTTTTCAACACTCCGACAACAATGTGCAGCTGGCAGACCAACTTGGGTATGATCTATGTGACAGAGTCAGAGAACGAATCATTAACTAGGGTATGATTGAGTCCAGTGAGCTGTTTACTCAGTCTGTGTAGCAGGTGCCTTGGCAGCTGAGAATACTGCGTCTTCAACATGTCATAGTACAAACTCGCTGCTCTCAGCGACAACCTGTGTGTACCACACACACACACACACACACACACACAGACACACACAAAACAGTCCCGACAATAAAATAACTCGTAATGAAAATTGCAGAATTCATCTATATTGTGCATTTCATGTTCCTTTTTTTTCCAGTTGGTGAATATTTTATATAATTACAATAATAATAATAATAATATAATAATAATAATGATATAAAAAATAATAATGATAATAATCTTCGTTTATTAGGTTAAGCCGGCTAAATTGCTGCCATACACGGCGCACAGCGATTGAATCAACTGCACAGGCTTATCCTCGTGAGCATTCACCAGATGGTGCGACCGACACACATCCGATAAAGTTGCTCACTACTCAATTTATCGACCCCAAAAGGATGAAAGGCAGAGTTGGCCTTGGGTGGCTGGTTACATACCGAAATAAAGTGCCACTTCCAGGAGTGGAACACGGACACGTCACCAATCCCAGTACTAACCTTGCTCAGCGTAGAGTAACTTCGTTGATACGACCAACTCTGTTACCACTACGCCACGCCGCCACCGCATATTAAATAATGACGTCCCTGAGCGACATAACAGCCTTGGTTTTGATGCTTCTAGAACGACAAGAAGGTTGGAGATAAAAAGAGAAGAACTGACTGGAGCAGTGAAGATGGCTTGATGCGGAAGATGACGACCGTGTTGGAGTGTTTCTACATCAACAGCATCAGCAGCAAACAACATCAACAATACAACTACAGCGCCGCACACTTCTATCAGGTGATACCAAGCATCTACTCTTGATAATATTCTCATTTTTTCACATTATTACGTATCATCAGTAGAAAATTTTGGACATTATTTTAGAAATACATGAACAAATTTACATCTCAGGTACAAAGAACAAGATCAACTGAAAATCGAATCAACCGTCTGTGTTTTGTATGCTATGATAAGTAAAAAACTCTGTACACGACTGTTTATTGACAAACTAACGCACGGCAAACAAACTAAACACGACATTAAACAGTTATACAGTAACTCTAATGACACGCCTCTCTGAGTCTAACATTGACTTACTTACTTATTTATTTAATGAAAGCATTGCCGTCATGACTCTTGAGCAGCACATGCACAAAACTGACAAATGGCACAGAGCTGTTCTGCAGTACAGCCACAGTCTCCGGCATGAAGTGTCACCTCAAAGCACATCTATTAGCACACCGAACTAGTCCTGCCACCTGGTGACTGACGGTGACTTTTATTCCACTGTAACTGCAGTTACTATTGTCACTGGTGGTTAAGGGCTGGCGTCGGAAAAAGAAAGTAATAAAGTAAACGATTTACGTAGTGCCATAATGGCTAAGTGTAAATAAATCAGAAATGATGGGTTAGCCGCTAGGGCTGGTTAAAAGCAGGCAAATTGGTTTCAAGATAATGTTAGAATGAAGCTAGAGTATGGGATGAACAAATAGGGGAACGGGAAAGAATTCCTCCAGAGGGAGGGGGGGAGTTTGGTGGACTATGAAGAAAGAATGAAATGAAATGAAATGTTTTTTGTTACGTTCATACTGCTGACAACAGCTGAATCTGAGCCGCTACGCCTGTGAAATTACAGGTTTATAACGAAACAAAAACATGTATATTTATTATTATTACTACTATCTTGTTATTATTATTTGTCATCATGTTACAGAACATAGTCGTTAGTGCTAGGAACTGAAAGCTGACACACTGACCTGCATTTCTTCATGGCTAAGAATGTCACCATGACAACCACCGAAGATGACCACCTCGCCATCATTAACGGCAGTCGCGGTGTGCCATAGACGTGGAAGGTCATTGGTCACTCCAAGGTCATGCCATTGCATTGACTCCACATCAAGCAGCCAGCGGTCAGCTGCAGTTTACAACACTTGCATTACACCAGCACAACTACAACCAGTATGAGCTGGTACCACGTGCATTAAAAAACCAAAACAAACATGCACTGCCACCATTGGCAGGGCAGTCATTAATTTGTTATACAGAGTTACTAATATTTAAGTAAGCAAATGCTTCTAAGAGTCAATGTAAGTAGCTTGACATCCCCTTCCCTTCGTCAGGTGCACCACTTTCATCATCACTTATCTGTCTGTGTACAGCAAAATAACTCAAAAAGTGATGGGTGAATTTTCATGAATTGATCCAGAACGTACTATAGACATTTTATAGTCAACAGATATAGATAGTGAAAGTAAAGTTGGGAAGACCAGTTATGGTGCACTGCGGCAGGTATGCGCTCTGCAGGGCTCTGTGTCTGTTTTAATCTGTATTATGAACTAGAGCTGAAATCCCATGGCACGAGCACAACGAACTCACCCAGAGGGCGCCGGTCATTGGTGTAGCCGCCGTAGAGGAACAGCTGTCGGCTCGTCAGAGGAGTGAAGCTGTGCCAAGATCGGCCGACCGGCTGAAGATCCACATTTATTATGATACTGCAGCAGAAAAGACACTCTCTCGGCATGAATATGCAATAGTTGCTTCTCTGCTGATCCAAAACGGTGATTAGTAAAACGTTTTGTGTGGCAAGATAAAAGTATTCAAGATTAAACGGCAGTTTGGTGAATAATAGCAGACAACTAACTGCCTCCATCACCATGACTACCGTCATCTCTGCTGGACGACCATTAGCCGACTCACTTCAGTTTCTTCAGCTGTTAATAAAGAAAAACTTTGAGGAGAGAGAGCAGCAGGGTTAACCCTGTTCCTGTCACTCAGGGTTGAATTTCTGAACAAATGACTCTTCGCAACTGACGTTTCAGCCAAGATCAAAGTCACGTGACATAAAAACTAGGACAAATATTAAAAATCTGGCCCGATCAAATTTAGACAACAGTGTCAAAACACTGAAGGAAACACCAGCTCACTAAGAACAAGTGAAGTGAGAGAGAGATTGTGAAGGATTCAAACTCACCGTGTCCAGAACAACTCCGACATGTCCAGTACATACAAGTCGTTCAACCGCGTCACGTCATGTCGTCCGCCAAACACATAAACTCGACAGCCAAGTTTTGCGGTGCCGTGAGCAGCACGGGGTGATGGGATTAATCCCTGCACAGCAGACAAGACGCCATTTTATTATCATAGTCTAATTGCAGCAAATATCGTGGAGATGGTTCGGACATGTTTCAAGACAAGAATGACTGGGTGAAAAATACATGGACTACAAAGTGTAGAGTGTAAATGCTAGAGAAAGACACCAAGAAAAACATGCAGCAACGCTGTGGAAAGACTGTTGGACTTGAACATCGAACACTGTGGACCACAGTAGATGCATGAAATTAATTACCCATATTGGACCATTATACCCTTAAAGATACGACATGGTTGTCAGATGATGCTGTGACTGAACGAATGAATTAAAGCAGATTCAGTTAAGAAGCCAAGAAGCACTGGCACTTGCCGAGGAGTGAATCAGTGACCAGTGGGATGAGGATGGATCAAACTCCAGCAGCTGATTGTTCCAGCCACAGTGAGGAAACTTCACAACAAACATACAGTTGAGAAAGCCATTTTCACACGTTCACTTTCATTATGCCGCAAGACAGCACAGCAAGCTTTTTATGGCCGCCGAAGGCAAGGCCATATATATTTTAACGCTGTAATTTAATTTTTTTTAAATTTCGTCAGCATAGATGAAAGACCAGCCATGGGATCTCAACCAAACTAGGCCAGTAGGTCGGAAGTCGTGTTGATTTAAAAATGCCACACAAAAATTTTTGGGAAGCCCTCCCTCAAATTTGGGGTGCAAAAAACATCGAATTTTTGACCACTTTTTTCGAGACTTCGGCACTCAACACCACATATCTCCGGAACGAAATGTCGCATCGATACACAAAAATGCTAGTGTCAATCTACAATGTGTCCGCTAAAAGTTGACCTACTTTCTGTGACCTTTGACCCAGAAACGGCTGAAATCCGTTTTCTTAGTGCGACCCACCCTTCGGCGGCCATTACGCTGCAACCATCACAGTTGTGACATGAAGACAACTTTCCAGAATACACTCAACACATTACACCTATTCTGTGCAGTTGTTACTAGAAGTTATTTAAGAAATTAAATTCTTATTTTTCTAATTAGCTTAATTAACTATTAGCACATTCGTGTCTGTACCATAACTGTGTATTAACGATGAAAAAAAATCCGGCTAATCAATGTGCACGGTTGATGTTTACATTGTACACCCTGCCTATCACAAGTGATAGCCAGGGTGGGCCATCTGCATAATACTGTGTTGTAAATTTATTGAGCTACATTTCTGCCAAATATTACTGAGTTCTGTCAAAATTTGACAAATATACTACAAAAGCTAAATGGGCAACTTTTTATCCAGACACACCAGTGTGACTTTAGTTAATGGTAATGGAAACGGATTCATTCAGTTAAAGGTGACAATTTAATTCTGTTAACGATAACGGAAAAAATCGAAAAAAACGAGAACGAAAAGGAAAATTTAACAACTAAAACTGAATAAAAATTATTTAATTTTTTGTTGTACAACCATCGCCGACATTGTACAATGAGAGGCCGTGTACACGACGTACGCCTACGCATGTACACTTGAACTGAGTTCGAAGGAAGCGTGCACAAGGCTTCTGTCTGCACCCAAACAGTTCCTCTGCATTATACCGGCTATTAGGCAGACCGTAGCTAGCCGTGTTAAGTATTCTATGTTGATTAAAAGAAGACTACCACTACTAAAACAGGAAAATTTTTAAAAAATGAAACAAAACTAAAAAAATTATACTGATAACCTAACTGAAACTAAAAGTGAAAAAATACCCACAACCTAAATCACACTGAGCTACACTGTAGATATCTAAATAAGTCTGCTACAATACAAATCAATGCAGGCTGGATGACACACGAGATGCCTCCATCGGCTGCAGAGGCAATTACTGTGGCTGTTCATGTCGTAATAAATGTACAGAAATAAGCTAACTTCATCCCAGAAGAATTCACCAACGCCATGTAGATAGTGGTCAATGTCAGGTCCATAGCCTCCAAACACATACAGTCTGGCACAAACAACAGTAACACTGTCAAATCATCACGCATGCATTGGCTCCAACCAACCCTAAACAAATATAATACACCTACTATATAAAAGATAAAAGGCCAAGGTGTATTGCATAGTCAAACTAAAGTAAAAAAAAAATAAAAGTGTAATTTATGTAGTAACTGGAAAAGTTGCAATAAACACATCTCATATACATTGCATTAAAATAGAGAAACATGAACGAACTTGTCTTGATAGTCCCAGGCAGCAAATTTATCACGAGGAGAGAAGTTATGTAGAGGTTCCGGCTCAACAATGTGTTGCCATTGGAAAGAACAAACATTCAGCCGATAAACAGAGTTGACCTTTCCGGCATAGCCATGTCCGCCAATCAAGTACATTGCCTGTTCACTGTCCAGCATTACAGCACAGGCGCCAGACAAGCCAGGAGGTACATCTCCACTCGTCAGACGCTTTGTCCTACACGTGCAAACAAAACAACAATTCAGCCACTTGAGCATTGTTGGTCAGTTGGTTTGGCATAATATTAAGTGATAATTAAGGTCATGGACAGCAATGTTGGTTGCATCATGCTGTTAAAACTGATATGGTATATAGCATCAACAGCATCATATGCTATAATGATAAGACTAAGATAAGAAAGGTCTGCCAAACAAAAATAACACATGAATATTAACACTGTAATGACAGACAGATAGATACCAAGTACTGCTGTCTGGATCATACCACCAGACTTCATCATGAGGCAAATATTTCTCATCAGATAACTCCTGTAATAAAACCAAAATAAAACGAGAAATAAAGTGATCATCAAACTGTTAATTTACCAGAACAGTTGTCAGTCACAAGAAATTAATAAGTTATCAAAACTTGAAAAGTAGCCTTTGTACACACCCTGTAAACTAAAACAAGATCAAAATGACTACTAATATTTGTCAAACAGACATCAACTATGACTACAATGAAAGAGTTAACCAAAAAACTACTAGAAATACATTCAAGTGGTTAAGACACGAGCAACAAAACGAGGCAGCCACACTGAAGATAGCATCGTGACTTTCTTAGCAAAGGCAAATGTTGCACCGTAACTTACGGGTTCGTCAAAACCGCCCCATATAAGAACACTGCTTCCAGCTCGTACAGCAGTATGCCCCGCTCTGGCGCCCGGAGCTAAACGCTCCACGTGAGCTACGGTGTTCATACAGCTATATACAATTTACCCATAAAACACATTACTAAACTGTTTTGTTTATTAGCCTGTAAACATAAACAATGGTTGCACTAATTATCGACATTGCAGGACCCAAGACACTTTGGCACCAAGACATTTTATCATCATCATCATCTCATCACATGGAGAAAACAGAAGCAGGCCTCAAAGGCCTCTGTATCCATGAAATACTAATTAAATAACAATATTACTGATTCACCAAATATTACATAATAGTACTACGTAAATTTCTGCACTACTCGGGCCCACCAAACCAGCCAGCCGAAGCATGGTTATCTTATAACCATGGCCGAAGTGTATTGGGTCTGAAGTGTCTGGTTCCCGCTACGGCAGTACATACAAGTCGTTTAACCGCGTCACGTCATGTCGTCCGCCAAACACATATACACTCGACAGCCAAGTTTTGCGGTGCCGTGAGCAGCACGGGGTGATGGCAGTACGCCTCCTACCCGCGCAACTTTTTACTAGCGCGGTACTAGCTATGGTCCTGTGTCTTATGTGTCTGTTCAGACTGTCTGTCTGTATGTCCCAACTTCCCAAGTCAGACGGCCCAGAGTCACCCCAGACTACGGTATCAACGCCCAGCGCAAATTCGGTCTATTGTGGTAATTAGTATTATCAATACAGGTGTAAACAATAAAACATTTGGCGAACTGTTATATTCGGCAATAATAACTAGTTTTAAATAACGATGTATTTATAGGAATATGTGAGTTTGTGTCGTCAAATCTTTTATATTTGTCTGTGATCGTGGAATGGAGGCAAGCAGTACTACTAGTGACGCGCCCATTGTCGAAGAGCGTGAGCGCCGCGTCAGGCTTCGCTTCCGCGACCGTTCAGAAATCAGCCTCGCTATCAAGTACCTCATCTTTGCGTTCAACGTGCTTATATGGGTAAACCATATTTTGGTTGTTCGTTCAGTGTGCTTATGTTTGTCATTCGTTAACCTGCTGTTATTAATTTTACTAAACCAACATTTTTTATGTACATTTGATAGTGTGCTATTAGTACTTATTACATACTTGGTTACTTACTTATGTAGCTAGTCATTTTTATAAACTCGTTTAACTGTGAAGTTTTTACATTAATCAAGAAGACAATAACCTCAAGACCATGTCAGTGAAAATACATTACTGATTCGAGACGAGACAGTATCTCAGGACTTGCTGTCATTAGTAAGTTGAAATATGTTCTGATTGGATTTGATGAGAGTAGTTTTGAGTGGGAGACGTTGCTGTTCACTGCAGGTGATTGGTGTTCTATTGATTGCTGCTGGCATCTGGGCACTCACTCAGAAAGACAATAGCATCTCAGTCCTCAGCAACTTTTTCATGAGTCCTGTGGTGTTGCTGCTGATCGCTGGCTGTGTCATCTTTGCTGTCGGATTCTTCGGTTGTATCGGTGCACTGAGAGAAAACATCTGCCTTTTAGTCCTTGTTAGTGGAAAATTGTTTGTTTTGTATGCGATGACATAAGGTAATGTGTAATGTACTGTGCACTGAATACTGATCGATAGCCTGCTTAGTCTGAAGCACACAGCCACAGGAGAAGATCAACAGAAGGAGAATAAAATAAAATAAGTCTGGGAAAAAGGTCCTGGTCTGTAAAAGGAGTCTGGAAGATGCCAGCAGTGTGTGGTAGACAGGATTTGTGGAAAATCAATTTTGAGCCTCAAGTGTAAGAAGAAAGTAGGATGCAGCTGTTTGGCTGTTCATTAAGTGCATTGGTATTGACGATTATTGGCTTCTATAAAATTCCATTCCAGCAGTTGCCACAGGCTAATTCTGGAGACCTTGAAAATGGAAATTTCAGATGACTAAATATTTGCAGCATATAAAATTATTAATTTGTGGGCTAATGCTTGAGCTCTTAACGTGCATAATTCTTTGCATCATGCTGTGCTGTATGTACTGCATCATTATACTTTAACATCCCTTGAGACAGCATAAACATAGTAAGCACTAATTTGTCCCATTCACCCGGCCAAAAATGTCAAATGTTTCTGAATGGTTTGTCATTGTCGATTGATGGACGTGAGGGCATTTGGCCTGCAAAATCTCTGCACCAGCTGACCCAAAAGTCGAATTTCTGAACAAATGGGAAGCCAGTCAATGGGCCAGATATCTATGCTAGAAAGTGTCAATCAGTGTAGTTCATATGTGTGTGTGTATGTGTGTTGCAGTACATGATTCTAGTTGGTGTTATTTTCCTCTGCGTCGTCGCTGTCGCTGTGATTTTATTTGTGTTCAAAGACTGGGTTGGTATTGTACATGATGTATATAAAATATCACATATTCCGCTACTCATGTCTTGCCAAAAAAATTGCAATGTCTACTTTTTTGATTTTTTATATATGTTTTCACCAGTTTCAGATGTTTGTGAGCATATATATGTAATAATTTATGTGTTTTGATAGGACTGTGATTTTTAATGATTAACTAATTGATGAGACCCTAATCGTTAAATTCTTTAATAAGTTAAAAACTTTTTGTTTTGTAACAATTTTTTGTTTTAGTACTTATATATTTCTGTTTCCAGTCATACCCTAAAGTGACAGACAACAACAGCGAACATTGTTCATTCTGACTGCGTGTAGATGATAGCACTAATGACTGAATCTTTATTGTCATTCGCCTGTCTTAGTTCTCCAGCAAAATCACTGGCTTTATTCAATTTTAATTGGTTACTTGGTGATCACGGGTGTTCGAATAATTGATTAATATTAATGTTAATATTAAGTTGTTAGCAGGTCTATTGTTGACGACTGTTGGTGGTGTATGGCAGATAAAGAGCGAGATCACGGAGAACGAGTTGTTGAAGGACACTATCACAAAGTATCGAGATGATGCTGATCTTCAGAACCTCATTGACTGGGTCCAGGCCGAATGGGCAAGTAACTGCTGCGTACAGCTCCCATGGCACTATACAAATGTTTTTAAACTTATTATTAATTATCAAGTTTTTGCAGGCAATAAAACTTTTTCCAACAAAATCATCCAGTTCTTAACCCAGAGTCAGGGTTGTTAATGATACTTTCAAATAGTATCGCCGATATCGATACCGATACTTTTTGTCAAAAGTATCGACGATACCGATACCGATACGTTCGCGAAAAGTTACCACGATACTTTTGCCGATACTTTTATCGATACTTTTTGTTGATGTAATCTCGGAACTTCATTAATTTATTGACTTTTCCTGTTGGATTAAAAACGACATTTGTGATGACT
>Ga0209780_1001529_pt1 | contig 15368 bp, 12 predicted proteins | sample WorMetexBAHAMAS2_FD_187384 | JGI IMG/M metagenome (GOLD analysis project Ga0209780, IMG submission 187384) | Marine gutless worms symbiont microbial communities from Max Planck institute for Marine Microbiology, Germany - Inanidrilus exumae... | ecosystem: Host-associated > Annelida > Digestive... | reverse complement strand
TGCCCACATTCCTTTCCTTAAGGGGGTGGGCAACAAAAAGACGTTGCCCACCCTACCTGGCTATCCGCCCGCTTGCCCACATTCCTTTCCTTAAGGGGGTGGGCAACAAAAAGACGTTGCCCACCCTACCTGGCTACCTGGCTATCCGCCCGCTTGCCCACATTCCTTTCCTTAAGGGGGTGGGCAACAAAAAGACGTTGCCCACCCTACCTGGCTGGTGGGCAACAAAAACACGTTGCCCACCCTACAACTCAATGCCATTAAGTTTCGTCGGCAAAAGTTTTTGCGGAGCAAAAACTTTTGCCGACGAAGGAAAATCCATAGATGTAGGGTGGATTAAGCGATAGCGTATCCACCTGATTAATCGTGATATTTCGGTGGAGACGCTCCGCTTAATCCACCCGACATGAGCTTAACTTAATGGCATTGACCCTACAACTACAACTCTTCACTATCTAATAAACGAGTAGGTAGGGTGGGTAAGCGGGCGCCACGGTCTTTGACTTTATCCACGATCTATCCGCCCGCTTGCCCACATTCCTTTCCTTAAGGGGGTGGGCAACAAAAAGACGTTGCCCACCCTACCTGGCTGACGAAATTTTTTTTTGGGCAAAAAATGGCACTTTCTCGGCTATTATATTCGATGATTCAAGTTAAAGTTTAGTTTGGCCGAGTTATATCCGACTGATTTTTTCATTTGACTTTTTAATGAGTGTGAGGTAATGCTATGATCGACAAAAAACGTACTTTCTTGAAAAGCCTAGTCGCTACAGCGGCAGTAGTCGCTACTTGCGCCCTCCAAGCGGCTGATAAATCCCATTCCTATATTTTGGCTACCGCTACAACGGGCGGCACTTTTTATCCCGTCGGAGTCGCTATCGCTACGCTGACTAAGCTGAAGTTAGCTCCTAAGTACAACATCTCGCTCTCCGCTATCAGTTCGGCGGGCTCTGGTGAAAACGTTAAGCTGCTACGGAAAAATCAGGCCCAATTTGCCATTTTACAAGGGCTCTACGGTGCTTGGGCGTTCCATGGCGAGGGCAGGGTGGCAAGCCCACAGCGTCATCTGCGCTCCGTTACCATGCTTTGGCCGAATGTGGAACATTTTGTCGTCAAAAGTGACGTGGTGAAAACCGGCACCGTCGCTGATCTCAAGCATTTTGACAAAGCAAAATTTTCTATTGGCAAGCGTAACTCCGGCACCGAGGGCTCGGGTCGTCATATTTTATCCGCTCTTGGCATCAACGTGGATAACACCTTCAAGGTGGTTTATTTGGGCTACAACCCCAGTACCAATGCGCTACAAAATGGCAATATCAAGGGTATGAATATCCCAGCGGGCGTACCTGTGAGTGCTGTTACTCGTGCTTTCGCTGTCCTTGGCAAAAGGATAACAGTGTTGGATTTTACTGACGAGCAACGCCAGCAGGTGAATAGCACTTATCCTTTGTGGACTCCTTATGTGATCCCAGCCAACACTTATCCTAATCAGAATAAAGCGATCAAGACGATTGCACAGCCTAACTTTTTAGCAGTACGTGAGGATGTGGCTGAAGAGGATGTGTACCTGATTACCAAGAGCATTTACGAAAATCTGCCCTTTCTCAGAGTTATTCACAAAGCGCTCAATGCGATGGCACTGGAAAAGGCTATTGATGGTTTGCCTATGCCTTTGCATCCCGGGGCTGCCCGTTATTACCGAGAAGTGGGTATTGATATCCCTGATTATCTGATCGCTAAATAATTCATCCAAGAGTCCAAGATAAATCTTGGACTCCAAAACGTGGGTATTTTTATGAAGCAGGTAATATACTGGTTTGGCATCATCGTCGCGCTTGTCCACATTTATTTTAACACGCTGGGCACATTTTCCGAATTGTGGACTTCAGCACTACACTTTGGCATGTTTGGCTTTCTCGCTGCCCTTATTTATCCTATGCACCGCGAGTCTAAGAATTTTGTGCTTGGTATTGATGTCCTTATTGGGCTACTTGCCGCCCTTTGTGCAGTTTATTTCATCTTGGCGGTGGATGGTGTGGAAGCTCGTGGGCAGGATTTTATCACCTGGGATTGGATTTTTTCGATAATGGCAGTGTTGTTGGCGGTAGAATTGACGCGCCGCTCGATAGGGTGGATTATTCCAATATTAATTATAATATCAATAACTTATATTGTATGGTGGGGGCCTTATGCGCCGCAACCTTTCGATTTCCCCGGGCTGCCTTGGGAAACGGTGTTGTATCGTAGTTATTTCAGCACTGATGGCATGTTTGGTGCCCTGGCTCAGATTTCTTCTACTTATGTATTCATGTTTATCTTATTTGGTGCTTTTCTACTCAAGTCCGGCGCGGGTGATTTTATGATTCAACTCGCCCGCTGCTTGGTAGGGAAGTTGATAGGTGGGCCAGGATTAGTGGCAGTGTTTGGCTCGGCGCTGATGGGTTCTATTTCAGGCTCTGCTGTCGCTAATACGGTTTCTACAGGGACGATTACTATTCCTATGATGAAACGTTCTGGTTTTCAGCCTCGCTTTGCCGCAGGTATTGAGGCGGCGGCTTCAACGGGGGGACAGTTGATGCCGCCGGTGATGGGCGCGGGTGTTTTCATCATGGCGAGTTATACTCAAATTCCTTATTTAGATATTATCGCTGTCGCTTTCCTGCCAGCCCTGTTGTATTTTTTATCTGTGATATTTTTTGTCCGCATTGAGGCACGCCGCCTTAATCTTTCCAGCACAGAAGAGCCACTGGGCTTTGTGACGGTGATGCGCGAGGGCGGACATTTGTTGATTCCACTGGTGATTTTAATCGGCTTGTTAATTTACGGTTTCACGCCTACTTATGCGGCGGGTATTGCGATTTTATCGGTCATTGGCGCGTCTTGGCTATCATCTCGCCCAATGGGGGTGCGCGACATTCTTGATGCTTTGGCGATGGGATCGCGTCAAATGACGGGCCTCGCGGTGCTATTGGTGGGGGTGGGTATCATCGTGAATGTGGTCAATACGACGGGGATTGGTAATACTATCTCTTTATTAATTATGAGTGGCGATTGGGTGCAGGGCAATTTGTTCATTACTATCGTGCTGGTGGCTTTAGTTTCTTTGGTGTTGGGGATGGGTTTGCCAGTGACGGCGGCTTATATTGTGGTTGGCACCGTTTTGGCTCCCGCTTTATATGATCTGATTGCTAATGAGTATTTGATGAGTGCTATTGCAACGGGGCAGTTAAGTGAAAATGCTATGACTGTGATTGCTATGTTCGCGCCGGAAGGGCTGGCGACAAATTTGGATGTTAAGGCGATATTGGAGACGCTACCGCCTGATATATTGAACATGGTGCGTGAACAAGCTTTGTCGCCTGCGGTGCTGACGACGGCATTGCTTTCTGCTCACATGATCGTTTTTTGGTTGTCTCAAGATAGCAATGTGACTCCGCCGGTTTGTTTGACGGCTTTTGCTGCGGCGACGATTGCTGAGAGCGATTCTATGCGTACTGGACTGACTGCTTGGAAGTTTGCGAAGGGGCTTTATATCATTCCGCTATTATTTGCTTATACGCCATTTTTGTCGAATGATTGGCTAGCTGTTTTGAGCATTTTCTTTTTTGGGGTGGCGGGGATTTATGCGTTGGTGGGCTCGCTCCAAGGTTATTTGGAGGGAGCCGTTTCTTGGTATTGGCGGATAGTCTTGTTGGGTGTTGGTGTCGTTTTGTTGTGGCCTCAAGCGTATCTACCATTGCTATTCAAGTTGGGTGGGCTGGTTTTGTTGGTGGTGGTGTTTTTTATGACACGAGAGCCCGCTGCGAAAGCCTTGAAATAACGATTCTAAAAATCCTATTTCTTTAAGAAATAGGATTTTTTAAATCGCGTTTGATCAAGTTCAAAGTTTCAGTTAAGTTCCCTACGGGACGAATGAGGGACGATTTTCCGAAACAAAATAAAGTTTCTATTGTTCGGCTGAAATCTTAAGATATATTTTATCAATGGAATCAGGATCAGCCTCCCACAATTGTCCCCCAGTCACCTTGGCTATCTGTTTCAAAACTTTTTTGTTCGCGTCAGCACCAAACGCTATCGGGAAAATTTTGACATTCTCAGCTTCGGCACTGGCGGGTAAGCATTTGAGAAACATTTCGTTTTCAGTGATCTGGCTTGAAGTATCTTCACCGTCAGATAGGAGAACGATGCCATAAAGTCGGTTGTCACCGCGCTTCAAATCGTCTTGTTGCAAGTCTTTCATTAATTCTGTCGCGTGGCAAACCGCATCATAGAGGGCGGTGCCGCCACCGGCTATTAGGTTTTCTACCCGTTTCGACAATTCTTCACGAACCTCGCCAACACGCTGGGGTTTCGATAACTCCACTACAGTGTTATTAAAAGTGAGTACTCCGACAATATCATTAACTTGCAAGCGTTTCAAAAATTTAACCGTTGCATCCGTCGCGGAGCGGATTTTTTTTCCACCCATACTCTTCGAAGTGTCTAACACCAAAAGAACGGTGGCTTTACGTTTTGTTTTCATAAATACGTCGATGACAGCCTTACTCAGTGCCGCATCTGGGAAAGGCAGCGGTGGTACCGTTTTTGGTGTGACTCGTGGATCAGTGCCATTCGCTATGTCAAGGGGCGCGTGAAGGGGGATGTTGCTATCAAGTGGTCTGAGCAAAAACTCAACAGCTAATGTTTGTTGTGAGGGTGCGAGCAAATAGTCACGGAAAATGGCCGCTGCTTCTGCCTGTTCTGGGTTCACCCAGTCGGCTTTGCCCAAAATGCAGTAGGGATGAGAGGCCCAAAATGTGCCATCGGCGGGGAAAATAAAGGCTAATAAATTACCTCCCTGCTCCTGATTAAAACGAATAGTGTCAGATTCAAATGTCGCCACAGCATGAAGAAAAGAGGCACCGTGTTCAGCCATCGAATTTAATAAATCGGTCGTGATCATTCCATATTTTGAGGTTTTTTGAGCTAAGGCTTTCAGGTCTTCTTCGGCATCGTACACCTCTTTAGGTTTAAGTGTCTCCGTTTTGCCTATCATCCCGTAAACAAAGGATGTCATCGTGAGTAGCCCGGCATTTGAATATTTTGGATGTGCATTTCCAAAGTGAAATGAACCCCATTCTGGATGACCATAAGATGCCCAGCCGTCCTCGGCGAGTGCTACAATGGTTTTCCAGCTTATCGGTTTGTTCGGCCATCCGAGGGCTTCAGCCAGAGGGCGCCACATTGCGATGCCAAGGGGGCTATAAATGCTCGGTTGGCACGCTTGGCTCATCAGGGAGGTTTTTTCATTGAGTTGCTTTACCCACGATTCAACGCCGGGACTCCACACAACGGGTTTGAGTTTGTCATCCACAATGTCATTCATAGAGCCGCCCGATAGTACAGGTATTACTTCGATCTGGATTTTGGCACCACTGCTGGTTGTCTTGCCTTCAGCGTTAAACTTGGCGGCGACTTTTTCCATCCATTCTTGTTTGGTACTGGATGAGGCAATGGTTATTGTGATTTGCGGGTTGCCAATAGATCCATTTGGCGGGAGCGAGATGAATTCGCATTTTTGATCGGAAGAGAGGCAGATCGCACCTCCAAGGAAGACAACGCCGGTCAGGATTAAGATTATTCTTGACCAAATGGGTAGGTGCCCTGTGCCCAGGTATTCTATTTTTCCAATGAGCCCTAACAGAAACATGAGACTTCCTGTTATGGCTATGATTGTCGGGATATCTGCATTCATATTGCGCTCCTGATGTTTGACGGTAACAACGAGAAAGGGCTTTTCCATTCTCTAAAAATACTATGCCGAGCGATTAGGTTTTCTCTCCTATTTCTTTAATAAATAGGAGATGTTCAAGTTTTTTGTGCCGAACGGGGTTTGCAACCCCGTACGAAACGTTTTCCGTACTAAAACGTTACGGAGCAGGCTGCAAACCTGCTCCGGCAGAGAGAACCCCGTCCGGCACAATTGTCGTTATTTTATTTTCAAGTGTACTCGCGCCAGCCCAAGATAAATCTTGGACTCCTTTTAACGAGATGCGCCAACAATGTCTCCAAAGCCCGACAACGTTCAGAAAAAGAGGGCAATTCCAATAGCAAATGCAATTTCTTTTGTCCGTCCAATTTATAATGAGACGGTTGCATTTGGATGAGATTGACGATTTGTGGCGGCTCAAACGCCGGTTTGTCGTCAAATAAAATATAGCCGCCTCGTGCCCCAAAATCAATTTTGCGTATTTTTAACTGCATCGCTTTTATTTTAAGTTATGTATGCCGGACGGGGTTTGCAACCCCGTCCGTAACGTTAAATCTTGCGTACATCAAAGATCTGAAACGTCACGGACGGGGTTGCAAACCCCGTCCGGCACAAAATAATTGCTAATGTATATGTTATCATTGGTTGTTTAGCTTTTTCCCGATATTTAATCACGATTTCAATCTCTTGCTTTTTAGCATCACGAGAAATCACCTCTTGAAATCTACCACGATTATCTAAGGCTTTGCGTACATTAGTGGTTAAACAATCGGATAAGAAACCAATGACATCAAAAAAGGTAGTTTTGCCACTGCCATTGGGTCCTAAAAAAACGGAAAAGGATTGAATCCCTTTTAAGGCAATATTTTGTAATACGCCGTAGTTTTTTATCGAAATTTCTTCAATGGCAGCCATAATAATTACCTATCTCTAACAACTTAGTCGTATCGCTATCAGTTGTTTCGGGAAGTTCCCTCCTCGCGTCGGGACTCCGCTCCATTCCCGAAACAACAAATTAAATTAACAAATTAAGCTTTAGCTTTGGACGAGCCCGCAATCCAAAGCGAGCAGCGTTGTCGACTCCAACAATAATGAGATATCAAGTCAAAAAAACTTGAACATCGAGTATAAGAGAGTGGCTCTAGTGTAGGTACAATAAATCATGATTGACTATGATTGTTATTGTGCATACAATAATAGCCATGAAAATTGAGTTTGACCCAGTTAAAGACACTGCCAACATCGCAAAACATGGCGTATCCTTGAACGATGCCGTCAATATCGAATGGGACACGTTGTGGGCTACTCAAGATGACCGCCATGATTATGGCGAAAATCGCTTGGTTGGTTATGCCTATATTGGCTTGCGGCTATATTGCGTGGTTTATACAGATCGCGGCAATGTACGCAGAATCATCAGCTTGCGAAAAGCGAATAAACGGGAGTTGAAACGTTATGCCGAAGCTTAAGCCTGGAACTATTATCCCTACCGACGAAGAGGACGCGGCTATCAACGCGGGCATTGAAGCTGACCAGGACACATACGAGCTTTCCGATGAGGAATTTAAAAATCTGCGTCCCATTGGCCGTCCAAAGGCGGAAGTCACCAAAGATCGTATCACCATTCGCCTGTCGAAAGAGGTGACAGAATATTTTCGAGCCACCGGCAAGGGTTGGCAAAGTCGCATGGATGAGGTGTTGCGTGAGTATGTGGCGTCACATCGGTAACAGTTACACTTCAAGATAAATCTTGGACTCCTTTTATCCAGGCATACCTTGCACGAGATGCGCCAATAATGTTTCCAAAGCTTGACAACGTTCAGAAAAAGATGGCAGTTCCAATAGCAAATGTAATTTATTTTGTCCATCTAATTTGTAATGAGATGGTTGCATTTGGATGATATTGACGATTTGTAGCGGCTCAAACCCTGGTTTGTCATCAAGTAAAATATAGCCGCCTCGTGCCCCAAAATCAATTTTGCGTATTTTTAACGGAGCAGCTTTCAGTTTTAGTTCTGTTATTTTTATCAATGCTTGCGCTTGTTCCGGCAATAAACCAAAACGATCTATCATTTCTACTTGTATGTCATGCAAAGCTTGGATGTCAGGCGCATTAGCAATCCGCTTGTACATGATTAAACGGGTATGCACATCGGGCATATAGTCGCTCGGTAATAAAGCGGGGCTGTGTAAGTTAATTTCTGTGCCTTCATTAAGAGGACGATCTAATTCGGGTTGTTGTCCCGATTTTAGAGCGGCAACGGCGCGTTCTAATAATTCTGTGTACAAGTTATAGCCAATTTCTTGCATATGTCCGCTTTGTTCACCGCCTAACAATTCGCCAGCACCGCGAATTTCTAAATCATGGCTTGCCAAGGTAAAGCCCATGCCTAATTCTTCTAACCCTCCGATAGCGTCTATTCGTTTCTGAGCATCTGTTGTCATTGAACTACGGTGTGGGATGATGAGATAGGCATAAGCGCGATGATGGGAACGCCCTACTCGTCCGCGTAATTGGTATAATTGCGCTAATCCTAATTTGTCGGCACGGTTAATAATGATGGTGTTGGCGGAGGGCACATCAATCCCCGTTTCAATAATGGTGGTACAAACTAAAACGTTAAAACGGCGGTGATAAAAATCTTGCATGACATGTTCAAGCTCATGTTCCCGCATTTTGCCATGTGCAATCTGCACCCGCGCTTCGGGTACTAATTCTTCTACCTCCCGCGCTATTTCTCCAATCGTTTCAATATTGTTGTGCAGAAAATATACTTGCCCGCCGCGTTTTAATTCGCGCAAGATTGCTTCGGTAATTAAGGACGATTCCCATTCAGTTATAAATGTTTTTACCACTAAGCGGCGAGCGGGCGGACTGGCAATGATTGATAAATCCCGCAAATTGGATAAAGCCATATTCAATGAGCGGGGAATGGGTGTCGCGGTGAGGGTGAGTATATCGACTTCTGCCCGTAGCGATTTAAAGCGCTCTTTTTGTTTGACTCCAAAACGGTGTTCTTCGTCAATAATGACTAAGCCTAATTTTTTGAATTTGATATTATCTTGTAACAGCTTATGGGTGCCTACAACGATATCGGCTTGTCCTTCTGCCACCGCCTTTAGGCTTTCAGTTTGCTGTTTTTTGGAGCGAAAACGTGAGAGTTGTTCAATTCGTACTGCCCACTCTGCAAAACGATCTTGGAAGGTTTGATAATGTTGTTGAGCCAGCAATGTTGTCGGTACTAAGACTGCGACTTGTTGCCCGTCCATCACTGCTACAAAAGCCGCTCGCATCGCTACTTCGGTTTTTCCAAAGCCTACGTCACCACAGATGAGCCTATCCATGGGACGCTCTGAGTACATATCTTCTAGCACTGCTTTAATGGCTTCTTGTTGATCGGGCGTTTCTTCAAAGGGGAAAGCTTGGACAAAGGCTTGATAGTCGTTTTGATTAATTTTGAAAACATGCCCTTGTCGTGCCGCCCGTCGGGCATAAATATCTAATAATTCGGCGGCAACATCGCTGGCTTTTTTAGCGGCTTTGCGTTTTGCCTTTTCCCATCGTGCTGAGCCTAAGCGGTGCAGCGGGGCTTGTTCGGGATTTATGCCGGTAAAGCGGCTAATCAAGTGTAATGAGGAGACAGGGACATAGAGTTTGTCTTGTTTGGCATATTCAAGATGTAAAAATTCGGCTTCTATCCCGCCCACATTTAGTGTAATTAAGCCTTGATAACGCCCTACGCCATGATCTTCATGCAAGACGGGGGCACCGATAGTCAATTCTGTGAGATCGCGGACAATGCGATCAGTATCGCGCTGCGTGGTTTTTTTACGCAAACGGCGTTGCGCGACTCGTTCTCCAAAGAGTTGAGTTTCAGTGATGATAGCAAGCTGCGGCTCTTCTAGCACTAATCCTTGTTCCAGCGGCGCAACTGTTAAACATAATGGCGCATCACTATGCAAAAACGCTTGCCAATTATCTACTATTTTTGGCTTGTACTGATTCAATGATTCTAATAAAATTTCACGCCGCCCCGTTGTTTCAGCGCCTATTAGTACTCGTCCTTGAAAGGTTTCTAAAAATTTTTGAAAGGCGAGTAAGGGTTGCTCAGCGCGAGCTTCAACGGGCAAATTGGGCGGCGGAGTGGTGGCAAAATTGATGCCGCTGGCGGTTTCGTCTTGACTGAGATTGATATGATTGTGTAATTCGGCAAAAATTTGATTTGCTTGTAAAAACAATTGAGTAGGCGGCAAAATGGGGCGTTCTATGTCATGGCACAGTTGTTCATAACGTTGCTTGATTTCTTGCCAAAATTGCTCTGCCTTTTCTAAGACTCCTTGTAAAGTGATGATGATATTATTGTTTGGTAAGTAGTCAAATAAGGTATGGGTTTTTTCAAAAAACAGTGGCAAATAATATTCAATTCCGGCGGGGGCTAAATTGGCACTGACATCTTGATAAATTGGGCAACGGGTGGGTTTGCCGCTAAATTCTGTACGCCATTGGGTGCGAAATAGCTGAATGGATTCTTTGGTTAAAGGAAATTCACGCGCTGGGAGTAAACGAATTTTTTCAATAGTGTTTTGGGAGCGTTGCGTGTCGGGCTCAAAATTGCTGATCTTATCGACTTGCTCTTCAAATAATTCAATACGATAAGGCATGTCGCTGCCCATTGGGAATAAGTCTAACAGGCTCCCACGCACGGCAAATTCGCCATGTTCCATGACTTGTTCAACGCGACGATAGCCACTGAGTTCTAATTGTTGGCGCAATTTTTCTGGGTTTAAATGTTGTCCGGTGGTGACTAATAAGCTTTTGGCTTTCACGTAGTCTGTTGGTGCCAGACGGGACATTAAGGTGTTGACAGGTAGCACCAATACGCCTTGTTCAATGTCTGGTAAATGATACAGTGTGGTTAGCCGTTCAGAAATTATGTCTTGATGCGGGGAAAATAGATCATAAGGTAAAGTTTCCCAGTCAGGAAAAGTCAGTAAAGGCAAATTTGCTTTGGCATAAAATTGAATATCTTCAACCAAGTGTTGCGCGGAGAGGGTGTCGGGGGTTATCACTGTCAGCGGCATTTTTTGAGCGATTTGGCTTATCGCTAAGCCGATGCTGCTGCCATATAAACGTCCCCAATTTTGGCGTTGCTTCTTGGGTAGGGGGGGGTATAAGGGGCTGAGATAGTTTGTGGTGTTCGTCATTTTTTTTTACGAAAATCGTGTCAAGCACCCAAAATCGCAACAAGCACACGCAATAAATCTTCTAGATCAGTCGGCACACGAAACAAGTTTAAATCTTGCGTGATGGACTTTTGTTGCCTATCCAAAATTCCAAATCGCCAAATCTCGCCAGTTGAAACCGCGCCATACAACAATTGCGGTGTTTCATCATCTATCCACTCATCCAGGGCTATCAGCTCTACCGCTAACTGCATAAAGCCTCGCTCTAAATCACTATTTTTAGCTTCAATGATCAACAAATTGTTTTTGGATTGCAAGTAGTAATCCAGCGTGCCTTTCAGTTGGTCGTTCAGCGTCAAGGGAAATTCTACTCTGATTTTGGTGTGACTATAGTCAATAATTTCCATGAGAATGGGCGCGATGATGAACTCACGTTTCGCAGCTTCGTTAGTTATACCAACATAGGCGATGTTTTTCTCTAAATTGGCTTTAAGTTCATTCAAGTGTGTTAATTCGTCGGTAATGCGGGGCAATTCGTAGTTGCCCTTCTGGAATAAATAGCCAAAATAGTTGATAATCTCGTCTCTATAATCGACTAGCTTAAAATAGTCAGAAAAGGTGTACGAGCTATTTTCAGAAATAATAGTATATTTTTTCATAAGTTATCCATCATACCACTGCCAGAGTGTTTGTGTGTGTGTGTGAGTACAGCTAATGGAGAACAGCGAATAATTCTGCTTGGCTGTGAGCAATATCGGCGCGATTTGTTGCAGTTCTGCGGTGAGGATAAAATATTAACCGATGTTACGCAGCCTCGTTGCTGTGCTTCTTTAAAACTGTAGTACAACGGATTAGGGGAGTAAACGGATTGATTGTTGCGTTGCTAGATGCTAGATATTTATTTGGAGTCATCGACAATGGCTCCTGCCAAAAAGGCTTGAAACAAATCCGTTTGTTCCCCTAATCCGTTGTACCAGAGATTTTGATTTTCCTCGTCCATAAATGTGGTTTGGGAACGAGAGTGCGTAGCATCAGTTATTAAATAAAGTGGCACGATAATGAACGCCCGAATGCAGTAGTAGAAAAGGCTTTATTCGTTGTCCTCCATTAGCTGTACTCACCGCCGCCACCATGATAAAAAGTCAATTAACTATTCTGATGGACAAATCCATTCCTTTGGGATCTATCTCATAATCAGGATTTATTTCCCGAAACGCATCAGTTAACTCATTTAAAGCTTCCAACCCTTCTTTTTCACTTGTTAAAACCAAGCCTTCTTCCCCGAACATTAGAAGAAACTGTGTTTTGGTTCTCAATATCGAAACCATATGGCTTTCCTCTATTCTGAAAAAATAAACCTTCAATGACATTATTTCGCCTTCTTCCATCCCATCCATGACACCGCCCTGGAAAACAGCGTGAGTTCCTGGACTATTTAATTTAGCATCTATTGAGTGCCTTACTTTTCGCGATTCGTAAAGGAGTCTCAACTTTAAAGCAGTTTGGTCGACATCCAAACCATTTTTCAATTCTTCTGCCGTTGCTTTTTCGAGCTTAACGCTATTTATTTCCAACGTATATGTCCGGTGTAGACTAGCCACTATCTGAAATGATTGTCTTCCCTCCTCTGGATTGGAAGAAGGCAGTTGTGGATCACCATAGTCTCCAAGGTTACGGCGTATGGCATATTCTGCAAAGTGGCTGCAGGTGGCCTCGCCCCCGCAAAAAGGCTGTTTCTTGACCTCGTTTGTAAGTTCTTCAATATACTGCTCGGGAGTTTGCCCTTCTGGTCTGGTAAGATATTTAAAGTTCAAGGAACTTCCGGCGCAGGCACCGTCTCCATTCCCTGCGAAAACTGTCGGTGCGAATACAAAGCCAAATAAAAGTAAATAACTGATGTGACGCATTTTCCTTCCCATATATTTATGTTAAATCTAGTACAACGGATTAGGGGATTAAACGGATTGGTTTGAAACATTTTTGCTAGGAGCCTTTGTTAATGACCTCAAGTCTTCAATCAAAAAATAAAATAATAACGTAATCCGTTTACTCCCCTAATCCGCTGTACTATATTTTTAGAAATTTATTGAATTTAATGAATGTTACCGGTTAAGATTTTATCCCTTTAATGCCTTAATTTACAAGCTAACTATGAACTTATTAAATTTACTATTTTTAGTATCTATATTTACCGTCGTATTAGTCTACGCGGTAGGCAAGCTACGCTACGCGGGCTTATTTGGCATGATTGCTTATGCCATGCAATTGATTGTACTTATTGGTTTATGGGACCAAATGCCCCTAGCGGCATCTTTTTCTTTTACTGTACTTGATAATGTCGTTCATTGGGAAATGAACGGCTTAGCTTGGTTTTTTGCCGTTATTACGGTGGGCGCTGCATTATTCACTTCAATATATACAATTGGTGATTGGGGCGAAACGCAACCAGATATGCGCTTACAACATGTAACTCTGGCAGTGAATGTTTTAGCCATGTTAATTCTGCTATCAAGTGGCGACTTTTTGAGCCTGTTTATTGGCTGGGAACTGGTCAGTTGGGCAAGTTATTTAATTATGACAGAACACGGTGGCAAGGCGGCGGATGCGGCTTTTCGCTATCTTATTTATGCAATGGGAGGAGCAATGGCTATTTTGACCGCGATTGTCCTCGTGTATCTGCAAGTTGGCTCCTTAGAATTTGTGGCATTTTGGAATGCACTACCTGATTTTCCGACATTATGGCCAATAGTTTTACTCTTTAGCGCCGGTTTTCTTGTGAAAATGGGCATGATGCCTTTCCATCTGTGGCAAGCTGAGGCTTATGCCTACACGCCAGGTGGCAATGCCTCCTTTGTCAGTGCCATCTCCGCCCGAATGGGGCTATTTGCCTTTGCGTTAGTGCTATTACAAGCTTCCGGCGTAACGCAACTGGTAGAAATGACGATACCTTTTACTTTTTTAGATGCACGCGGTTTATTGATTTGGATAGCCGCGCTCACTTCCATTATTCCCACTTTTATTGCTTTACAACAAAATGATGCGCGTTTACTGTTAGCTTGGCATGGTATTGGTCAAGGTGGATTGATGTTATTGGGTATTCTTATCGCCACGCCTATGGGTGTAGCAGGTGGACTTTTACATGTATTTAATTATGCCACTTATCAAGCCGCTTTATTCCTCGCTGTGACATCGGTGATTTATCGCACTGGCACTGCGGATTTGGATCGCTTAGGCGGGTTAATCGTGCGAATGCCGCTGACTTATTTGACCTTGCTGATGGGGATTATTGGCTTGGCAGGATTGCCACCTATGAATGGATTTGTATCTAAGTGGCTTATTTATAAAGCATTATTAGAAGCAGAAATGCCATTGTTATTAGTGGCGGCTTCCATCAGTACTCTGGGGACGATTCTAAGTGTGTATAAATTAATTCATAATATTTTCCTAGGGCAATTACGAAAGGAACATTATGAGGTAAAGGAAGTGCCTTGGATCATGTTAGTGCCAATGTTAGCGCTTGCGGGGATTGGTTTTATAACTGGTGTGATGCCTGGACTAAGTTTGGCTTTAGTGAATCAGGCGCAAATGGTTTTGGGTTATGAAAGCCTGGTTTATCACTTAGGAGGCATAAGTTGGCCTAATGGCAGCCTAAATATGTTATGGGTGACTGGTATATTCTTTTATGGTGTTGGCATTGGTGCCGTTATTTTCTTTTTGGGCAATCGACGCTTTATTACTCACCAATGGGACAATTACGCTGGCGGGCATTTTCTGTCTTCCGACATACGCTATAACTATACGCACAATTTCTATGCGGGAGTGATGCGCGTGATTGGACCTTGGTTTAGGGGGAGCCTTGTTAAGTTGGAACATGGACTTGGAAATTTTGTGGAAGTGTTAGCGGGTGCTTTTCATAGTTTTTATCGGCTGAGTTATACGCCGCTTTATTTATTGGTGGTGACGGTGTTGGCTTTGGCTTGGATGGTATAAACTTTTGGTTCCCCGCGCGAACGTGCGTGGGAACGAGAAAACCGAGCCTAGTTATTAAGGCAATATAAGATGGGACTTAATTGTATTTAAGTTAAATGTGTGTATTGAGACGGAATGAGAGCGAAGCAAGTTAGTTATATTCTCTCATCCCACAGCCAATTTACGTTCACGATCTGCTGCAAAAGCTAAACAAGCCATAATATCCTCATGGGTGATATCTGGAAACTCGTCTAAAATTTCTTGAGGAGTCATTCCTGACGCTAAATATTCTAGCACATCCGTTACTCTTACTTTTAAACACCAAAAACACCAAATAATGGGTTGGTTATGTTTAAGGGGTAAGCTCCCTGGGGTGATAAAACATCTATCACCTTTGTCAAAAAACGAATCAAAATATTTCTAGCCCCATGTATATCCCGGTTCACCCTTTTTCCTTGGAAAAGAA
>Ga0209780_1001528_pt1 | contig 15369 bp, 17 predicted proteins | sample WorMetexBAHAMAS2_FD_187384 | JGI IMG/M metagenome (GOLD analysis project Ga0209780, IMG submission 187384) | Marine gutless worms symbiont microbial communities from Max Planck institute for Marine Microbiology, Germany - Inanidrilus exumae... | ecosystem: Host-associated > Annelida > Digestive... | reverse complement strand
ACATCTGGCAGATCATTTATATATATTAGAAACAACAGAGGACCTAGTACAGTGCCCTGTGGCATCCCACTAAGTACTTCTAGCCATTCAGATAATGTACCATTGACTTTAACTTAGTTCGCTTCCACGGAGCGAATCGACCTATTGGACCCTGGCCAATTCGCTTTCTAGAACCTTCGCTCCCTGGCCCTCTCGTTCCCTGGAACTTTCGCTCCCCAGAGCGAAATGGCCTGGGAACTTTCGTTCCTTTGAACTTTCGCTCTTAAGAGTATTCGCTCCCAGGAACGTTCGCTGTCTGGAACTTTCGTTCCGTTAATCCATGACACTGATATGAGATATTTGCTTTGACTGTACTTCATGCTATTCCTATATTTTAATGACATATTGTGGTTGATGCAGAATTGCTCGATTAAACTTTGTCGGATATCGTATAAACGTTGTTCTAATTATCGCCAAACAGTGCCGTGGTCGTGGTATAGGCCTGTCGAAGCAAAACAAACTGACCAGTTTAATTCAGTTCATTGCGGTAATTACCACCTCTTAATAGCATCATTGCGCCGTACAGCTGTGTATGATCACTGAAGAATGCAAAGCACTAGCCTTTGAAGTCGCCTCTTTACTTTAAATTCACACCCATTATGTGAACCAGAACATTTTGGCTGATCACTGTTGGCTCAGCCTATATATTCTGCATCCTACATATTCTAGATTCTACATACTGTTAGATTGCAGACAATGCACGACAACATTCTAAAACTTGTTCTGCTAAGAGAATGTCATTGGTTGCCAGTAGACATGTAAGATTTTATGAGATTTTGTCGTGAAAATTTCTGTGAAAAATTTCCGAAAATTTCATGAAATTTTTAAAAATTCTGTACGTAGAATGAACCTATGATGATTTTATTATTAATTACATGTATTAATTCCTTTAGCCTCGAAGTGACTATTAACTAGCAAAATCAGCAGTTTGTTATTTTAATTGTTATTTTAATAAAAATCGGTATTTTATGAAATATTGCTTTGAAAATTTTCCAGAACTTTGCGAAATTTTTTAAACTTTCAAACACGACATTTTCAACTCACATCTCTTAGACATCGAACAAACCGACCGCTGCTGTTCCAAGACCGAATCAATAACTGCACAAGTTTGTTCCAGCCGGAACCGAACCACACACAGGATAGTTCTTGGTTAACTAATTCAGCGGTTACGTAATACTGACGGCAAATGCCATGCTGCGCACCTCACACACATAACTAGCGACTAATCGCCAGCATTAATAACCGAGTCTGCTGATGCCCAGCATCATCTGTGACGTGATGCGACTGATGTCTGCTCAGTGTTGTATTTGCGCGATGGTAGGGGGTGCACTAAGTGAGACTGTCTCGACCGTTTCACTAAGGACAGAGAAATTGCTTAGCATGTTCCGGCTTTGGAACAAAAAATGTTCCGCGACCAGACCGAACCAACGTTGTTCCAGACCGGAACAGTACCAGAAACGGTTCTGGTACGATCTCTAATGTCTCTAATTGCCAGCATGCACTGGAGTGTGATGCATGCTATCAGTGTGTGCACTGCAAGTGCCAGAAACTGGCAGAAAGGTAGGCTAAACAGCCGACAAATAGATTTTATACTGCTTCGTGTGAAATAAAGTGATATAGGCTATATCACTTTATTTGAAGTGTTTTAATCAAGCTATATCATATAGCTTAATTTAAATACTTCAAATACAACAAAGCAGTAACTGAACCACCTTCTCGGTTGCACTTGGTAGTGACACACAACTAAGTGCTGTATTACGTGTAATAGGTAATTTAACTAGCTTTTGAGATTTTTCACATAAATTGAATGGGTTTACAATGCTGTTAATCAGCTAATTAATTACAAGTAGCTCAGTAATTACACAACACAGTAGGCCTACTTATACACTTGTACATGTGACCACAGAGGCATACAGAGTGGCAGTGAGGAGCGGTAGCGAGCTGCAGTTCGCCTGTCTTTGTGTTGCTTTAATTGATTAATGCCTTCCAAATGCCAGCATTAGGCCTAGACCATTGTACCGAACCTCTTAGCTCTAAACACCACTCTTCATATTTCACGTGCAGCAACCTATTTGGGCTTACTTACAAGTTAAAACGCTTTGATCTATAGCACAAAGACTTCAATAAACGGTGAGGTACACATTATGGGATTGAAAGTTTCATTGAACAAAATGTTTCAGGGAACTTTTATTCACTATTTCCTTAGTCTCATTATTTTCCGTGAATCTATCACTTGTTTACCCACCAAAACAGTTGAAAGCACTAGAGATCGAACCGGAACAGTATCTGCCAGGCGGATTTGTTGAAATACATTGAAAATACGTTGACACTTATATTCGTGTGTGTTGTGCTCTTGATTCCCGGGATTCCCAGGAATGTTTTATCAAATTCCCGAATTCTCGGAAATAAAAATGACGGCCCGGGAATGGACTCTCTAGTATCTGGTACTGTTCCGGCCCGGAACAACGTCGGTTCGGTTCGGTCTCGGAACATTTTTTGTTCCAGAGCCGGAACATGGTAATCATTTCTCTGCATATCGCGCGTACCGAATCACGTTGTTTACTTTGCAACTTGCACAACTTCCGTTTGTCGTAACGTATGCTAACACAGCTTACGCCATAACGACGAAGTAATACGCAAACAAGTAATTTCGGACGTAGGCTGTCTATTCGGTCGTAGAAAAATTATCATTTTGCAGACGTAGTTCACATGAACAAAGGCACTGTCTGTGTGTGTTATTCGTTAGTTTCGAATTCAATATTAATAATAGCCTATATTTTTTGTCGCTCGTCGCAGGCTGTGTAGCCTATTTTACAGCTGTTCAAATAAAATCTTGTGTTTTACGTCTCGATTTGAGCTTTAATAAAGTGATTAGCTACACGAAGCACGTATTTACTTTGAAAGACTCAGAATTACACATGTAGTTGTGCGTACTAAGTGCCAATGATGCACAGCAAAACAAGCTTCGTACATGCACGGAAAACTGACCCCATACCATCCACCCCACAGCGTTTGAAGTGCCGGCTAGTGTGTCGTCACTTCAATAGCTGTTCACGACTTTACTGCCGCCATGTGGAAACGGCATCAGACTCACTCTCGAGTTCGCTGCAAACTGCGGGGGATAGATAATTAGCATATAATAAGATTTCCGAGAACGGCGAGTAGCATTCTCGCAGAATATTGCGATTTACACATCACAGCCTGTGAACTAGACTCATTGGGTAATTCACAATGCAGGACTTGTTGAGCACATTTATTACACAGTCCAGGTGACAGCTCAAAACTCTGTGAACTGTACTCAGTGCAATCACAAGGCAGGCTTATCTGATACCTGTCGGCTATATAACCGGCATTAATTCGTCACCACATTCAGAACGTTAACTGAGCTTAAGTCGTGTCATGTCGCGTGATAAAGCTTATATATTTCGTGCGTAATTCGAACAGCGTCGGAAGATGTCAAAACGTTGCGTCGTGTGGGAACACTTTGATATAAATCCCGTAGATAACTCATACGCAACGTGCAGGCACTTTAATGCTTCTGTATCGCGAGGCGGACAGACAGCGTCCTCGTGGTCAACCTCGGCGTTGATGAAGCACATGATGCGTCACCATCCCTTCGTCGATCTTACGAGAGCTGGCAAGGATGGTGGCAGCTCGTCGCAGCCACAGCAGTCGCAGCCGGACATAAAGGAGGCGTTTGATCGTGGCAGAGACTGGGAGTTTAACGACTCGCAGTCGCTACGACTGCATCGAGCTGTGGCGGAAATGATCGCACTGGACGACCAGCCTTTCAGTGTCGTCGACAACGTCGGCTTTCGTCGCTTGATGCAGCTGGTGGAGCCACGATACACGCTCCCCAGTGACACCTATTTGCGGCAGACAGCGATGCCGGATTTGTATAAACACATGTGTGACAAGGTCGTTGACGTCATACGTGACACACAGTCTGTCAGCTTTAGGACAAACACGTGGACCACATCCATGTTGTCTGAGTCGAAGCATGTTTTCTTATACTACCTTAAAATAAACCTTTTCTTTAGTTTAACCTTTTTCTTTAGTTTAGACAGCTGAATGCATGCTCAGTGATATTATTCAGTACGAAACTATGCCAGAAAGGGCACAGTCAGGGTCACCTGACATGTGACATTTTCAATGTCGACGCCCGCAGTCATATCTCTGAAACGGCTTAGGCTAGAGTCGTCAAATTTTGCACACATGTAGGCCAATATTTTAACTGATACAGAGCGTCATGCAGGATTTGCAGGTTTCTCGGTGATAGCTGAGCTTCTTGTTTTATCATTTTTGGTTCCGTGTGGAATATTAAGCTGGCTATGATTTTTGGGTTGCATATAAATATCACATTGTACCATATCCCTAGGTTAGGCTTTACAGAATGTCGAAGCAGGAAACAAATACACAGCACTTGAAATATAGAAAATTGCAAAAAATTGTATCAGTTTAGTCATATGCTAAATTGCTGATAATGGTGGGCTGAACAAAGCATTAGTTGTGAACTTGTGACATTTGGTGCACATTAGAAATTAGAATAATGTAAAGCAGTGCACTGCAGTAAGTATGTGAAAATGTGTTGTTTGCAATGTGTTGCTCAGGATTTTTTGTAGCTATTTACCAACTGCCAATGGATCCTTCTCTCAGTGGATATGATATTCGCAAGATATTTATCGACTTCTTCAAGGAGAAGGAGCATACTTACTGGCATTCTTCATCTGTTATTCCACTCGATGATCCGACGTTGTTATTTGCAAATGCTGGGATGAATCAGGTTTGGATTTATTGGTTAGTACTTAATAATAAGTTTATGGGCATCAATGTATAGAAGCACCTGCGGTCTGGGCCACAGCAATAATTTAACTTGGGTATATATTTTAGACAGCTTAGACCTTAGTTTTTACCCGTTCGGCGCTAGCGATGCACAGGTAATAGCCATGATCGTGTGTCTCTGTGTGTGTGTGTGTGTCACACGCCGGTATTGTATCAAAACGGCTAAACATAGGATCACGCAAACAACAGCACGTGATAGCCCAGGGACTCTAGTTTTCTGACGTCAACATTTGTTGGTGGACGACCCACCCCCTCAGAAAACGCCGATTTCGACAGATTTCGCTTAATAGTGCTGCAGCGATGAGAGCTATTGAGAAAAATTCAATTAGCACTAATAGGAAGTCGACCACGCGCTTGGCAGCGAGCCATAGATGAACCGTGTACGTCACCCCTAAGCCCCCCAAAGGGTGGCTCAAAACGAGAATTTTTACATTTGGCATTGCCCTTCGTTTCTTTATTTCAGGTAATCGTAGACATTTCAGACTTGATATGTGGGTTGAACGTAGCAAGTCCCAGCCTACGGATGACAAAACGTCCCGAAATGGGCGTGGCCACGTCACGTGACCCATTTTGAACCTTTGGTCCCCTTAAGATATCTCTGGAACGGCTTAAGCTAGAGACTTCAAATTTTGTGTGCATGTTGATCATAGCAAATCCCAGCCTACGGATGATAAATTGTCCCAGAAAGGGGCGTGGTTACTGTCACGTGATCTCTTTAATTTTTTGGGAAATACGCGATAGTATCTCCACAAAAGTAGTACGAGATAGCCTCATAGTTTCTGTTAAATTTGAATAGGATGTCGTGTGCGCTCGATCGAATGGTTATGTTGCCGATGAACTTGGGTGACCCCTAAGCACGTTAAACCACCTCAATTTCTACATTGTGCACTGCATTATGCATCTTCGTAATTGGCGATCGCAAAGACTACAAATTTGATGTCAAGGTTGAATGTGCAATGTACAGACGACAAACTGTCCCTTATAGGGGCATTATCAGGTCATGTGACCCATTACAAAATTTTGGGGTCTCGGGTCATATCACTGTAACGGTTGAACCTAAAGTCGTTAGTTTTTGTACACGAGTAGGCTATATCAATTCTAACAACAGGTTGACATATCACCAACAAAAGGGGTGTCGTTATGGTCACATGACTGTTTTAAAATTTTGCCGTTTGTCGTGATGCAGCGCATCGTGCGGGTTTGTCAGTGACAGCTGAGCTACTTGTCATTACCTGGGCTGCTTCACTAGTCAGTGGCAAGATGATTGTGAGTCAGCATTTGTGGCAAATTCTTCCCTAGTGGATGAGTCCATGATCTGGCAAACAGGATTCAACCCGCCGCAATGTCACTGGTTAAACTACTTCCGGACAAGCAAAGGTCACTGCGTATTTTACCGCAAAAGTGGGGTCGTGCAACAACCGACGAGTGCTCATGTTCCAAAGGACAAACAGTGTTTCATGTCATCAGCAGCTGCCCACAGACCAAGCTGGAGGATCGTCTGCAGTGGCTCCACGCAGCTGATAATGTCGCTGTCCAATTACATGGGCTTCTTATTTCCGATGAGGAATTTTCACCCCCCCACCTCCCCCCAATATTCTTAATATATTTATGCAACTGAATATTTTAAACTGTTATGAAGTTCTTTGGATGTTATTTATTGAAAATTTTCAGTTGTCACACTTTATAAGATTTTCTGGTACTTTTATTCATATAATTATGCATGTTTATTGTTTGCTGATCTGTGCAGTTTAAGCCAATCTTTCAAGGAGCTGTTGATCCCAAGAGTGGCATGGGTCGATTGGTTCGAGCTGCCAACAGTCAGAAGTGTATCCGTGCAGGTGGCAAGCACAACGACCTTGATGACGTCGGCAAAGACGTTTATCATCATACTTTCTTTGAGATGCTCGGAAACTGGTCATTTGGGGACTATTTTAAGGTTCTGCAACGCTGCTTACTTTGTTTACGCAGATATGTTACTAGGCTTGGCAAAATATATAGGCACATGTAACCAGTGATCTCTTAGGTCAGTGTGTGACAGTGCTTTTAGTTTGCATGTTGAAACTGTTGTTGCTAATAAGTAAATATGAGTCTGTGACTGTGTAACAGAAAGAATGCATAAATTGGGCCTGGGAGTTACTCACAGAACGTCTACAAATGTCAAAGGATCGTCTCTACATAACGTATTTTGGTGGTTGTCCAGAAAAAGGACTTGGGCCAGACCTAGAAGCAAGAGAGATCTGGATGAGTCTTGGGTATTGATTTCTTTAACTGAGATTCTTGCATGACAACATCAACAGTCACTAAGTAGCAGACGCATGTACTGTGTTTGTACTGTGTTTACGTTTACTGTTGGTTTTATGTGCTTTAGTTGTAAAGCAAGGAGTTTGTGAGATGCTTTCGATCCTCTTTTTCTCATTCCATTGATCATTATTCTTTAGGATTTTTTTGGGATTTTCATGAAATTTGGGGAATGGCTTCACCAAGATAAGGGAAGACTAAGTTACTGACAGTGACCTCCAAAGTGGCATTGCATAATGCCTTATATTATAGTCCTGGGAGTCACTTGGGTTTGCGTTCACGACTTGACTTGGCACCAAAATGACTTGGAAAGTCGACTAAGTCAACATCTCATGACTCAACTTGAAGTTTTCGTGACTTAAGTCGGCGACTTGCACCATGACTATCATAGTATAGACCTATTCACGATTGCTTTTCAGCCTAATTTATTTTGATAACTGATAGTTTGATAATATGTTCTTGTTAGCAATGCTTGGCAATACTACCATATTTGTGTTTTGTCAGTTTATCAGGGAATTGTTAATTGTTGCCAGTTTAAAAAACAGCTGATACACTATCATTAGAAACGATACAGGTAGGTCTTGCCTAAGCACTTGCTAATTGCTATAAGCTTACTATAAGTTCGACAGCTTTACACTATTTTGCCAGAAACCTAAAATCTTCCTGAATGCAGTACCGTATTCCAATCCAAGGGTTCTTATGACACTATTTTTAGTAAGCCAATAGCATCTCGCAGCTGTTTACATCATCAGCAACAGGTAGTATAGAGCTAAGCTAACCTCAGAACGCTGTCGGACAATGCTGGTACTGTGAATTAACTAGTTTAACAGTATGACTACGTGATGCATGCTGTCTATTGCAAGTTTATACTGTATTTTGACCGTAAGTCCTGACTTTTATCCTAAAATTCGGCGGTGACTTTAGTCAAAAACTTTGGCGGCGACTTGGAACTGAAACGACTTGAGTTGGAGCGGCCAAGTCGACTTAATGGCGGCGACTCCCAGATCTAATGCCTTCTCAATTTTTGTTACATGGACAGATCCAAAAATGTTGCGAATATCAGAGCAATATATTGATGTCAATTTGTAGGGCTGACTGTGTTACACCAAAATATGAAAATTACAGTGACTTTTAATTGACCTTGAAGTCCAATGGACATCTGAAACTTTCGAATTTTAACAGCCTTGGGTGAATTGCACCTTACCATTGATCAAGCTGATTTTTTAAAGAAATGGATTTGCTGGAATTTGGGTACACAAAAATGGCTTTAAGGCCAGTCTCTGTAATCATATTTGAAACTCATGATTTTGCCATTATTTGTTTGACCATTGAAGCACATTGACAACATACAGTGTTGGGCTGCATCAATAGCAGGTCTGCAGCTACTATCACAGAGGGAAATGCTGCTGTTCCCATACCTGGCATGTGTGTTTTGTGGAGCTTCTGTGGCTTTAAGTGAGTGCATATTTAAATTAGGTTATCTATGATCGTCAGATAACCTAATTTAAATATGCACTCACTTAAGTGCTGTATGTCGTGGGTAAGTTAATTACCAGTTTCTTGCAGAAGGAAATTCTTTCAGGTTTTGTGGAGATATGAGCTTTATGAACATGTTGTACTTTATGGTTGTAATTGTCTGTGCTGTTTAACATTTAAAAGAATCAAACATTAGACAGAAACTACTGTGGATTGACAGCATTCCACCGGAGAGAATCTTACCATTTGGTATGAAAGACAACTTCTGGATGATGGGAGACACTGGGCCTTGTGGACCGTGCTCTGAGATACACTATGATCGCATTGGAGGCCGCGATGCAAGCTACCTCGTTAATCAGGATGTTCCCGACGTTCTGGAAATATGGAATCTTGTCTTCATGGAGTTTAACATGTATGAGTAGTCAGTTACTTTATGTTGAACTGTGGCCTCCTTAAATTAACCAATAGTAATGCACAGTAAATGATAAAAATAGCAAACAATTGTAAATGACAAAATGTTGTTGTAGTGTATCGAGCATGAGTCTGTGAATTGTGATTGCTATTTTTGTTACGTATTTAAATGTTTTTTTATCCAGTTAAGACGTAATTATAATATCCAATAGAGCAGCTATGATGCAGATATTACTGTCTGTCTGAACAGAATTTGTTTGGTAGTAAACCACATGCATTATGTAAAGATATAAGCAGTTTGTGTCTAAGTAGTGCCTTGTTTATATCACTATTGGTTATTAAGCCACGTGTAAACCCGGTGCAATCCCCCTTCCCCCTTATCCTTTTACTTCCCTACTTTTACTCTATCTAAGCGAGTAAGAAAGGGAAAATTAAAAGATACTAAAAGTTTCAGTAGGTATCTTTTACTTTCCCCTTTCTTACTCACTTTATTTTCTTGCTTTTCCATCCCTTCCCATTCTACCAGAATAGTCCCATTCCGTTTCCAGACCGGATGTCGTAGGAGGCGACTAAACCTGGTTTTTGTGTTATGTTATGTGTATTTTTAGTAAAGGATGAATGCTGTTTTTGCAGTATTTGCTTTAGTTTTGTCTTGCAGTGTGGTAGTTGTCTCCCCCTGTTGTAGATAATAGCTTAATAATTTAAATGAGCCTCTTGATCCCTTTCCCTTTTTGGGTGGCTGCTGAACAAAAAGGAGGTCAGGGTTTAGGTTAATATATCGCAGGCCTTTACTGGGTGGGGATAGCTCTCCACCTCTGACTCTCTATGCTTGACCTTTTGTCTCTGATATGGCCATATTTGTGTTGAAAAGGGGCGTTAACTCCCAACTAACTAACTTTTGGTTATCAGTGATTCTCAGTCACTTGAGTTACATCTCAGCAACACTAGCATAACAACAGTTGTCTGAACTATTTTTTTTGCGGCGCCGTTGGTATGTTCTGGTGTGCTCGCGTCATTTGGTTTTTCACTGCACATGAATACTCCAAACCAAATTATGCCAGCACACCAGGCTGACCAGAACACACCAACGGCTCCGCAAAGAGAAATAGTTCAGACAAATGTTGTTATGTAACAACATGTTATAGTGAGGTAAATGTCAAAATATTTTTATCAAGTTTAGTACATTTCTTATTCTCATTCTTTACTGCTACAAATTACGTTTTAATAACTTAATTCATCTTACCTGCAGACGATCGGCTTGCAACTCTCCAGCGGTGAGCACCCAAGAAGTAGACCACGTGGCAAAGCCGCCAAATTCCTGTTGTTGCATGCAAACTAGACGTGCTTTGACACTACTGATACGGTGCCACATTATCTCTTGAGTGGTTACTGTAGTTCACGCATTAACCGTGTTTGTAGGGAGTCGGATGGCAGCTTGCAGAAGCTGCCTAAGCAGAACATTGACTGTGGAATGGGTCTTGAGCGAGTGGTGTCAGTCGTGCAAGGCAAAATGTCCAACTACGACACCGACTTGTTTGCTCCACTCTTTGTGTCAATACAGAAGGTGAACAGTACGTTGTCATAACACTGAATAATGCCACCTTTATGCATGTTTGACAGTTTATTATGACAGAAATGAGTGTTATTGTTGTTGTTGTTGTTGCCGTCGTTCACTGTTGTGATGGTGCAGTATTTGTGAGTTCATAGTGATTTGTTACTCTTACTGTAACTAATTCTTAATTCCATTTAACGATACCATGCGTGGGTTCGGGGTACCCCTTTCCTGCCTTTTTCCTCCCGTGTGCATTCACTTTACCATCTTTTGCTTTTTTTACTTTTTTCCCTTTTCCTTTTCTCATTTACTTCACCTGTCTTCTTCTTTCGTCCATCCCTTCTCTTTCTACCAGAATAGTCAACACTCCGTTTTCAGGCTGGAGGTCGTAGGATGAGAGTTAACCTGGGTTCAGTTCATTCCGTTTATTTTGTGTTATCGGTATTGCTTAGTTTAGATTTATTCTGGTGTTTTGTTTTATTTGGTTTAGTTTAGTCTTCCGGTGCGATAGTTGTCTTCCCCTGTTGTAGGCGCTAGCATAATAATTTAAATGAGCCTCCCGATCCCTTTTCCTTATTGTGTGGCTGCTGAACAAAAAGGCGGCCAGGGCTGAGGTTAATGTATCACTGGCCTCCTTTACTGGGTCTGACCTTTTGTCTCTGATATAGCCATATTTGTTCTGAAAGGGGACGTTAAACTTTAACTAACTCCATGCAACGATGATAGTATATGTTGTAGTCTAACCTGTACTGGCTGTGTGCTGGCAGATGACTGGTATGCGACCATACACTGGGCTTGTTGGTGCTGAAGACACAGATGGTGTTGATATGGCCTACCGTGTAGTGGCCGATCATTCAAGGACGTTGACCATAGCATTGGCTGATGGAGGTCGCCCAGATAACGTTGGCCGCGGGTATGCCACATCTACATGTAGTTATGAATTGTAGTTGTCGCAACAATATGATGATGTTTGATTCGGTGTGTTTGAACTGCATTCTTGCTGACTTGACTTAATTATTTCAATGCTGTAGTTGTTCATCTGCCAAAGATTGTAATTCTACAGTTTGTGTGTGTAGTTATGACATTTTGGTTTCGAAAAATAAGCACCATTATTTAAAATATTGTACTCTAAACTTTGTGAAAGTATGTTTGTTATTTGACAGGTATGTACTGAGGAGGATTTTGCGTCGTGCTGTGCGTTACGCCACTGAGAAGTTGAATGCAAAGCCAGGAATGCTTGCTTCACTGGTGGATACTGTAAACCAAATACTGGTTAGAGCACTTCTTATATTTTTGTGCGTACAGATTTTGCAGCTCATTGAAACTTGCATTCCTATAATTATTATGCTGATCACAGTTAATAAGCCTAGAGTTTTAGTCTGATCATTAACATGCATTGTCAACAACAAAGTTATGTTATTGCAGGTATTAGAATTACCATCAGTCCAAAATTTGCAGTTAATTGGATGCAATTTTGACAAATGTGAACTGATTGCTGCATCATTTTCAAACATAACTATTGCGATCATTTTAGACTACATACAAGAGTGTCCACCATGTAGTGCCTGCTATGTTGTGCCCTTATTTTCCTTTTAGACCATGACTTTGATGTCCAAAAATGCAGATGTGACATGACACGTAGTACTCACACATCTCGTGCATACTTGTCTTGTGCTAATAATGTTCATGAAGACTGATAATAGCCTGTCATATGTTCAGACACAAACCTCATCAAAATTTCACATTATCTTCAAGCCTGTTTCGATGGTTTTCGGCACAGCAAAGTGATAAAATGCTTAATGCTACTTTCCTTGTTTCGGAGAGTTCATTTCTGTTATTCATTAACTCTAAAAGTTTAATTCATAAGTATGTAACAGTTTTTGACAAGGTGATTTATTTAGACAAATGATTAAATTGTAAATTATTTTAGGGTGAAGCCTTTCCAGAAATTTGCAAGGACCCAGACACGGTATTGTATTTTGGTGCTTGGTTTTATTTTATATCGTAACTGTTTTACAGTGTGTTAACTACACATAAATTTGCTGTTACTATATTCATTTCTTCATTTGAAGTGCAGAATGAAGTGTTGTTTGGTGCTTTTTTGACAGTAATCTACTTGCGAATTATTATACTATTACGTTAGTGCTGTCATATACATATAGCTGAATTTGTTGATAATAAAAAAATTACGTACTGCAGATAAAAGATGTAATAAATGAAGAGGAGCAACAGTTTCTGAAGACGTTAAACAGAGGGCGTCGCTTGTTGGAGAGAACATTTGCTACACTAGCTGACATTAAGACATTGCCTGGTATATTGTTTTGGCACTACCTTACCATAGAATTAACCCAGTAATCTTTTTTAAATAATAGATTTACTCTGTAATCCCCACCTTGCATAAGAACTGCTTCTGTATGTCACTGTTATTGCCACTGTCCAGAATTTCATCACACAGCTGATCATCTAACAGCAATGCTTTTACAAATTTGATAAATATTTTAACTAGTAAGTACAGTTTAGTCTTCATTTGTGTAATGCTAATGATCATTGCATTTGTTAGATGTTTATTGTCGGGGGTGATGTCAAACATTGTAACAGGTGACGTAGCTTGGCGACTGTATGACACTTACGGATTTCCTGTTGATCTTACTATGCTGATGGTTGAGGAACATAACATGAGTATTGACATGGACGCATATGAAGAAGCCAAGAAAATGGCTCAGGTTTGTGGAATCAGCTGATATTGTACTGTGAGTTGGCATTTAATAATTTAATTGGCATTTAATAGTTTTCTTTTTGTCCTCACATGCCGATAGGCAAGGTGTGGATATACCGGTTACTGTTTGTGTCTGTGTGTTCGTACAGTTACGGATTTCTCTGCCGATGATAAAGCTAGCTGCGTCAAATTTTGCACAATGATTCATCGGCGTCCAAGGCAGGAAATCACACATTTTGGGGAACTTTGCTGCCCCAGAAGCCCAAAATCAGACGAATTGGCTAGCGCGTGGGCCACGTACGCTGGCGCCCCACGCTGGCCGGTTCGTCCAGCACCGCGGACGTCGTGTGGATAGAGGTCAGTCACCATTGACGTACTTATTTCAGTGTTCTTTACTATTAATCAGTTTTTGTTTAGCAGGCCTTCTTTGTCAGAGTCACTCCAGGTTATGCTGGAGCAGACTTTTTACGGACAGGATGTTATTTCGATCTGCATCAAGCAGTATCAAAGCACTGTTGATAAATTTGATTTGATGGAGTCTGTTGTTTTTCGTAACTGATGACTGTTGATGCGGTGTGTTACAGCTGCAGTCTCAGGCTGGAGCAAGCACAGTTGACGAGTTCATTGGTCTCGATGTACATGCTATCAGCGAATTACAGAAACGCAGCCTGCCTGTTACCGATGATTCACCAAAGTACAACTACAATGTTGATGATAACGGACTGTATGGTTAGTAATAGTTAATAATTTTGTCTAATGGTATGACAGCAAATTGGCCACAGAATTCCTTTTACACACAGCTGATAGTCTCAAACTTCTTTTTGCAGGTCACTATCACGAAACATTCAGAAACTTTAATAGTCCCACTATACTGTGTGAATGAGGCAAGGCTAGCTGACTTGCTTCTGTGCTCATGCCCAGTTTCATGAGCTGCTAGAGGCGTGGCTAAAGTCGCACGTAGTAATATACTGCGGGCTTTGCCACGTGGTCTACTTCTTGGGCACTCACCGCTGGTGAGTTACAAGCCGATCGTCTGCCGGTAAGATAAATTCAGTTATTAAAGCCTAATTTGTAGCAGTAAAGAATGAGAATAAGAAATATACAAAATTTGATAAAAATATTTCGACATTTACCTCACTATAACATGTTGTTACTAACTTGAACTATTTTTCCGTGTGGTGCCGTTGGTGTGTTCTGGTGTACTGGCATAATTTGGTTTGGAGTATTCATGTGCAGTGAAAAACCAATTATGCGAGCACACCAGAACATACCAACGGCGCCGCGAAAAAAAATAGTTCAGACAACTGTTGTTATGTAAGCTTGTAACAAGATGTTATAGTGACATTTAAATGTTGAAATATTTTGTCGAATTTAGTTTTTTTTTATTCTCATTCTTTATTGCTAAAGATCTTGTTGTCTTATTGATAACATATGAAAATGATGGCGTTTTCCGTGTCGCAGAACTAGGAGGCCGGTATCGTCTGTTGTTGAAATCGGCCGGTCAGCACTCCAGATTATATATATTCTATCCTCCCAGGAATGAGGTCACAAATAGGGTTTCATTTTTTATATAAATTATTTAGGCCTTTTGCATTCTGTTGCAGTTGTTATGCTTTTTGTTCTTCATGCTAGAGTCTTGCGTGGGGTCAGGAGACACGGGAACCCACTCAGTGGGTTCCCTTTCTAGGTGGATACAAAAGTTATGGAGAACCAAGATGTTGGAGGTTAAAGTGACAGGAAAACCTAAGGATGGGGTGCACTGCAAACATATAGTCTTGCCATTCACCTTGCTCAATCCCGTGCACAGTGCAGACCTCTGTGTCTACTCTGGTTTGTGGTCTACTGTGTGCTATGCACTGTCTGCTGTGTACGCTAACTGATAACTGGGTTAAATGGCGTTATTAGATTCACGGCTTGAAATACTGTTAGTTACTGTATGCCAAACCTATGTGGGGAGATTGACTTTGGGCACAGATCGGTAGTGGGTGTCAAAGTGTTGAGGGTGGGTCAGGGATGGGGAGCGCATTGCACGGGC
>Ga0209780_1001527_pt1 | contig 15374 bp, 9 predicted proteins | sample WorMetexBAHAMAS2_FD_187384 | JGI IMG/M metagenome (GOLD analysis project Ga0209780, IMG submission 187384) | Marine gutless worms symbiont microbial communities from Max Planck institute for Marine Microbiology, Germany - Inanidrilus exumae... | ecosystem: Host-associated > Annelida > Digestive... | reverse complement strand
GAGTAGGGTGCACCAACGTCACAGACGACAGACAGACAGACAGACGACAGACGGAATTGCGATCGCATATAGCAAACGTAACGTAATACGTTGACGTTTGCTAAAAATGGGTCACGTGATTCTGAGTACGCCCATTAGGGAGTAGTTTGTTTTCCTAAGGCTAACACTTGGTATATTCTACCCGTACATAAAATTTGACGACTCTAGCTTCAGCCGTTCCGGTGATATCATTAAAGCCCCAAAATTTAAATGGGTCACATGACCTTCATGTCCCCTTTAGGAGTGATTTGTTAAGTATAGGCTAGGACTTGTACACAAAATTTAACGACTCTACCTACGATCAACGTGCCTACCAAATTTGAATATGAAAAGTGATAAAAAATGTTGTGACTTGAGGTAATTATGGGTTACTCAAGGTCACTAAAATGGCGCCATTCGATAGAGCGCGTATAAGTTCCTATTAGCCGTCCATAGTAACTATGTCCCTATCTTGTACCGTTTCTTAGATATAGCGATATGTTGGTCGAAAATCGTCGATTTTAATTGACTCACATCTGTATTTGGCGCCGATTTTGAAAGTGACCCCATTCGAATTTCGCCGAGATCTTTGGCATTAGAATATCAAGAAGCTCGGCTACCGCAGAGAGACCGCGCGACGCGCTATGTTAGTAAAAGCGTGCTATGTATCACAGAGGTATTGGAGCTAGAAAAGTTTCAAACAGCAAAAGTGACCTTCAAGGTCATTCAAGGTCATTGGCAATGGTGTCATTCGATAAGCCACAAACTTAGGGGCTAGTCTGTCATCCAATTGGTTGATTGATGTGATTGTGTGACCAGCCAAGTTCACGTATGCATGCAAGAAGTTAGCTGCGACGTACGGCATAGATGTTCATTTGCCGTAGCCTACATGACATAAAGGCAGAGTCTCGACAGCGCACAGGCAAAGATTCGCCGATAGTCTAAGATATTTTCGGAGCTTATTATCGAACGCCGATGTTGACTAATAACAAGCTTCAAGTACAAAGCAGTCACCATCGCTCTCAGTCAATCGCTTCCGAAGGCACGACCGGAGAAGTTGGTGCCGGGCAGCAGGCCGAGCGGCGCCCGTCGACGGCAGGCTGGTCGTGCCGGGGCACCAGCGCCGCGGCCAACGACGCAATGGCGTGCCGATGCCGTCTCCATCGTGCCTGGACCGGACACCGCTCAATCACTGTCGACCGTTTCCGCTCGCCCGTCCACTCCATTCCGGTCGTGACCCTAATGCCGGGCCGCATGCATCCGAATGTCGTCGTCGCACTTGGGTTTCTTGTACAATCCAACGACGCCGTCCGTTCTCTCATTATACAGCAGCTTGTCTCTAGCCTTCGCGCCGACGAATTGCAGCCCACACATACACGCATCGACGATTGTTTCTGCTCCAAATTTGGTGGGTAGCTGCAGAACATCATTCTACACCATTCCTGACGCGCAATACTATTTCCGGTAAAACTCAACATGGCGTCGGCCGCCATCTTTAATTTTCTGTAAAAAGCCATGTCTCGAACCGTTAAAGATATCAAATTAAAATTTCGCATGCAGCTTTAAAAGGTCATTCTTAACGCCACTAAATGTTTAAATACACATATTGTTTACAATTAGGTAGTCACGAAAAATTATATTTATCATCATTACTAGAATATTCTGACGTTCTGCCATAGCGGGAAGTGAGCACACGTAAATAAGCCGCACTACTACTAAACGTATGCGGGCCTACAATATGTTGTGAGCTCATCGGTTTCGAGCTTCTTATCAGGTTCTGTGATAAGTGCGAGGTGTCTGTCGGCACGGCCATAATCATCTTATCGTCCAATATGCGATACGAAGTCGCATATAGATAAGACAATGTCTGGCGTCGGAGTTCCCAGAAGCGGACGTGGTTCATTGCGTGCTCGCCGGCACTTCTTCTATACGCTCCCACGGTGACACTTTCGTCTCCACGTCAGTAATAATGCAATCATATCGTTATCGACCTGATACGATTCATGAGGCGATGTGGATGCAATCTACGTCATCGCAGCCGGGGCGCGTCTGTCAACCGTCTTCAGTCATTCTCTCTCTTCTCCTGACGACGGCCATCTCGAAGGACGCCAACCGAATACGAACGGATCCAACGACCCGACATATATCGACTAATCGCATCGGTGACCGGCCAGCGAGCCGCATAATTTCGACTTTTATAACAGATCCGATCATCGAAGCTTTACGGCGAGAGTTGTCGTCATATCGGCGGATAGATAAAACAGACGAGACACGGGACCTCGGACTAACTGGATCTGGCGCCATCGACAAATTGCATTTGACGAACCCAGCGCCCGAACGACCAACTCAACAGTTGCAGTACAGAACCCGTCTCGTCGCTCCAACTGCCTAACTAAAGTCTCCACGCACGTACGAATATCGGCAGATGTGTCGCCTGAACGAACGATATCATCATATACTTTCATCGCTCAACCACAACTTAGAAAGACGAGGCACGCGGTTACGATGCGATATGAACGAAGTTAGCGCCAATGTACGTGTCTCGACAATCATTAATTCACGCCGTTCTAAAGCTGCCAGACGTGTTTGCGCCATTTAGCTCTACATAATGTTGTATTTAGTGTCACTGTACGCGTGTTTACTGGTTAATTATGGCCGCCTAAGGCAAGGCCATTATATTTTACCGCTGTAATTCATTATTTTTTAATTTCGTGAGCATAGATCAGCCATGGGATCTTAACCAAACTTGGCCAGTTGAGTAGGTCAGAAGTGGTGTCGATTTACAAATGCCCCCAAAATTTTGGGGCCCTCTCCCAAATTTGGGGCGCTAAAACATCAGATTTTCACCACTTTTTTCGCGACTTCTGCGCTCGACACCGCATATCCCCGGAACGAAATGTCGCAACGAGAATTTGTGTCATTTGACCCAGAAACGGCTGAGATCCGTTGACTCACCCTATCGGCGGCCATTACGTTGCAACCATCATAGTTGCGACATGTCTAGCTGTAATTTAGAAAGCTAATGTACTAACCCAGTACATTATTATTAGGCAGGGGCGTATCCACGGTTTAAAAAGTAAGGGGACGAATCATGGCGAGCGAGAAACGAGGCGCCAAAGGCGCCAGTGGGTGGGGTGTGCGGAGGGGGTCCCCTCCCCACCGGGGATGAGTCTGGGGAGGTGGCTATGCCCCCTACGCAGAATCTTTTTACGATTTTTGAGCTCAAAATGGCAAGTTATGATGCATTCTGGGAGCTAATCTTATTGCAGAATTGTCTGTCATACACGCATAAGCCGGTAAGCCTAGACTTTGGCTTGTAAAACTTGCTATTGCATTATTGCGTGTCAATAAATGGGGGAGGAACTTTTGTATGACTGTCCCCTCGGCCTGAAATCTGGGGGACACGTCCCCTGGTGGATACGCCACTGTTATTAGGGGGGGGGGCATCGCATGCACAGATACGGCCTATCGCTACATGTTGCATGGTCTTTGTGTAGGCCTATGTGTTGGTCACACGGGTGTGTTGTGCAAAAACCGTGCAGTGCATTAGATAGGGTCAAAATCGGACGAATTCATTCGCCGCCGCGAAGGGTGATAAGACTGCGATGCGGCCTTTTGCCAAATCACTTTGGGCAGTTATGAAAATGTACCGAATAGTGACACTGCCGTGAATATGTTGCAGAGAACACTTCAAAGATGGTCAAGGGCTAAATCGATAAAATATTACTTTATCAATACATAGGCTGACAGCGACGTAATTTCTTCATTCCTACTTATTCCAGCCTTTTCTGGCCGCCATGATGTAGGGCAAGGAAATGTAAACATTTTGCAACACTTATAGTCAGTTCGCTGACCTGGTGCTAGCACTAAGCTTTCCTTAAACATACTGATTCAATTTTATTACCGTGTGACGCTATGCTAGCGCGGTATATGCTGTCGTCGTGTCTGTCTGTCCATCACAAATCGGAATTTACAAAGATGGCTAAACCTAGGATCACACAAACAACGCCATAAGATAGCCCAGGGACCAGTTTGCTGATGCCAAAAATCTCAGCGAAATTCCAACGGGGTTATCCCCAACGGGGGCATCAAATAAAGGTGGGGTGCATAAAAATCGGCACATTTCAACTAATATCTCACTAGATCTCAGAAACTGTGCAAGTAGAGACACAGTTACTACGCACGACTAATAGAAACTCGCATTCAATCCATAAAATGGCGCTATTTTCAATGACACTGGGACATTGAATCCTTTTCGTATCTTCGTAGTGGGTGGAGACACAAGACTTCAAGTCCCAGCATAAGGCGGACAAATCACCGTTAAAATGGGTGTGGTCACGTGATCTATTTTTAACTTTTTTGACCCAATCATATCTTTCGGAATGGCGAAGCTAGGCACTTCAAATTTGTTTGCTGATTGATGCACAAGAGTACTAGCGTATACGTGACATATTAGTAATATGTCACTGCTACTGCAATGGGACCATTCGACGCACTATGTTAGTAATATTATCACTTATTTCCCAAAATTTAAAGGGGTCACGTGACACACCACACATTCCTTTCGGGGGTAATATGATATTACCCCCGAAAGGAATGTGTGGTGTGTTGGGAAATAAGTGATAATATTACTAACATAGCGCGTCGCATGGTCCCATTGCAGTAGCAGAGATTCTTGTTTAAATAATGCGACATGTCTTCACAAATTAACTTCACAAAGTACAACATCATACCCTACAACACGGAGATCGTATCGTGACCACAGAAATTACTGTTACGTTACTTCAACCTATCTGTAGCAAATGTGTTCCAATAACACCGAAATGATGTTTCACTATTTGTACCGTAATTTAGATACAAAATCTCCATAGAACAACTTCCAAGTAGCAATTGCAAACCCGTATAAATTTTACAATCTATATCACTTGTACTACTTTAGAAAATAAAAAAGAATATACTGTGAGCACTGACAACAGACATAAAAGAATTACAGCCAGCAACATTTCCAAATGCGTACATATGAGCGAACACAATGCTGGTTGGTTGACAAGAATTTAACGACACGCGAACAGTGCAATGCATTGGATCAACTGTGCCAACACTTATGCCAATCACTTTACACAAAAGCTAAACAAGAAATAATGACAATAGATGTTAAAAATAAAACCGCAAACTGAAGACTGTATTTTGTCTATCTCGTGCATCTATTTTTTAATTTCAGAAGATGAACTATGACACACCAGCACCGACGTGGATACCTTTGCCACTTCAACGGCTTCTGTCATCTTGACCTCCAGAATCTAATAAAGGCATCAGTATGGGCTAGTGAGTATTCCGTAGTTTCATTATCGCACGCCGTGTGTATGTCTGTCTGTCCATCACACGTCAGTATTGTACCAAAATGGCTAAACATAAACAATGCCGTAGGATAGCCCATGGACTCTTTAGTTTACTGATGCCCAGGATCTCGGCGAAATTTCAGCAGGGGCGCCAAACACAAGTGGGGTAGACTACAGTCTGCAAATTTCGAGTAATATCTCGCCATAACTCAGGAACAGTGCAAGACATAGACATAGTAACTACGAAACACTATTAGAAACCAGTATCGAATGGCACTATTTTCAGTGACTTTGAGTGATCCCTAACTACACCAAACCACCTAATTTCCGTCACAAGCAGGCACTGCACGAAAACGGCTGAACAGATTGAGCTCATTTTTGGCAAAGAGGCTTCCCTCGGCTTATCCTACACTGTGTTGGAAGGGAATTCGGGTATCTCCAAAACAAACGGTACTTCCCTCCAGAACTTTCACCCAAATTCTGGAGTAGAAAATTTTGCAAATGCACGTCGATCGCCTCAAGTGCTGTCAACGTAGGTGGACAGTCAGTGTGATAAAATGCTGACAGTTGTTGGTCACCAGTTTATCACACTGACTGTCAAACATCTGTGTACAGCATGGTGGGCGTGAGGCACCGAGTCGTGCGGGTCTGTCAGCGGCAGTAGAGACTCGTCAAAATTGTCCAAGGCGTTTATGAAACATTGTGGTAAAACTATATGTGACTGGACGAAGGTAAGTACCGGACAGACACCCTGAAAACATTAATACCTTGGCCGAAACTGTCACATGGCGAAGACATAACAAAAATATTCAGCTGTGAATTTAAGTATTTTATCGACATCATGTGTCATAGCATTTATCGAGACACAGCATATCTGACAGAACCAGTTTTCGAGAAGAATTAATTTAGTAGCAGATGTACAATAATACTTTGATGCTTGTCAAGACACTGAAGCCAGTGATGAGTGAGCAATGTTTCACATCCGACTCAACACATAACAAGTCATTTTAGATATGAACTAGGCTAGCTAAACGGAAGTTCATTATCAACAGACTCATGGTTAGCACAACATAACCATGGAATCTAATCTACATTCTTCAAAAAGTAATAACGAAAATGCAACAGGTAAGATGTATCACTTACAGAAAGAACATTACACCAAAGTGGAATTAGTTATTATCACACACCTAAGGTGAAGTGTCTGACTGGAAGCACCTACAACGGTTCAGATTGTCACTACATAATTTAACAGAGGCACTGTTAACCATGTTCACTTTGTATGAAACTTGCAAGAAGTGTCTTTTGCATGATCAAGAAGCATCTGGCATGGAGAGAACACATCACCATATGCCTTCTGAAACTCCTGCATCTTTGGCACTAGCCGATCAGCACCGTATATATCAACGAAACGGAATGGTCCTGCACACCCGACATACCATGATTTCTAACTAAAGAGGAGTACGATTCAGCATCAAATTATGTCTGTCAGCACAGAAACAGGAAATCTGAAGCCAACCACCACCGTCACCACCACAACCACCATCAGCTGTTTTAATACCCGTTTTCCACACAAACCTGGTTTAGCATGTTTCCACTCGACTTTTGTCCACTAGTCACCTCTGCGAATAAGTACATCAGTTTTTTTAATGACCGAATACCTCAATAATATGGTCGAGGCACTGAATAACAGTAACAGCAATCACCCAAAGCGAGGAGAATCAAACCGCTGGTTTTATCCTTTCCTCATCCATCACCAGTCATTTGTAGGCGAGGGTGCTGACCCTTGACGTTGGTTCTCAGACAGAAACACAAGCTTACAGACGTTAATACTGAAAAAATTAACATTCATAAATTTAATACTGAGAAAATGTACATTTATAAATTTCCTGGAACTGGTAATGCATACAATACACAGCCAATTTTTTTAAAATGACGAAAGCTTGACATACCTCCCAAATATGCAGGAAAACCAAGTCCAAAGACCATACCAATATCACCTTCAAGCTGCAGTACAATGATATAAACATCACCTTATCATTTCTATGTTGCAAACAATGTCATGAGCACTAAATATCTGCATTTATTATGACGTTATGGAATAGACAGGTTATCATAACCTATTGTATGAACGGTAAAATAATTGTCACATGAAAGAGAAACTAGGTGCTGATTGCACTGAATTTCAAGGCATATAAATTGATTGAAATCATCTAGAAAGGAAAATTTTACTTACTATTAAAATCATGCTCATATCACACCCATGCATCAAAAGCATGGCTAAACGTTCTTAAACATAGATAGAAACGTCACTTACACAGATATGGCGTGGAACCATTCCCGAATGAACACATGTATTTTAAGAAAAAAGACAGAATTACATAAAACATTATCCAAACTGCAATGCTGCCTTAAAATCACGACAATGGCAATTAAAAAGACCAGACTGCGCACAATAATTTGTAAGAAACTATCATATGTAATGCAGAACAATCCATGTAGTAACAATTACGCACTGGATCTGCAATGATTCCTTCTTGCAGACACAGAACTGCCTCATTTGTGAATCGACTTAGTAACCGCAGTCGAAAATCTTCATCACTCAACCTTCACATAATACATGAAACAAATAATTATTAATCCATTAATGCTTTACTATCAATTCTACTCGTCTTTTATTCTCCCCGTGAAAGCGAGGGAGTATGTTTTTACCGGCGTTGGTTTGTGTGTCTGTGTCTGTCTGTGACCATGATAACTAAAACGTTTGTGGACGGATTTATACAAAATTTTGTGGGAAGGTTCCTAAAGTGGAAGGGAAGACCAAATTCATGTTTCCCTACAATGTGGAAGTAACGGTCAAAAAACTCCGTAAACCGGCAATTGTTTACATTTTTATACTTCTTCGGACAATCATACCTGAAACACTGAATCATACCTTAACTAAAACGAAGTGGTTCAAGTTCCGACACTTAAAACTTGAACTGGAGTTCCAAGAATTTAGTAGGTGTGGCAAGTGTTGGAGACAAACATTTGCAGGGAGTTGTACTCGCTTAGAGTACTTTCCATCTAGTTTAAGTGTTTAAGTTAGGTCGAGTCATCCAACTTAGTAAAGTAAACCTCTTGTTTGGAAAAGCTACAATAGTGGACACCAGACAAACTGGATGTCCATCTCAGCATCCAGTCAACAGTTTCAAAGAATGGTCAAAGAATGAAAGACATTAAACTGCAAACAATATGACAGAGGCACATAGACGACAATTTGTTTTGTGTCCTCATAGTTTTTAACTTACAGCAAGTTGAACTCATCATTTCACAGAATTCAATAGCAAAACGCAAATAAAATGCAAATAAAATGCACTGTATTTCACAGTAATCAGCTTTCGCAAAAATAACAGAACAATGTAGTTGTATGCTAATATGTACACGTTACAGTCCGACGTCGATCGCGTCGAACGTTTTCGACTCACTTTGAGATTTTTCGACGACGTTTCGACGGTGTTGTAATTTACTTTTTCAATTCTGACTTCAAATTTTTCGACGACTCGTCGGAATTTTCAGTCACTTCTTTCTATGTTGTTTTTATTTTCTCTTAAAAGTTCATGTTAATTTTTCTTCAGTTTTCTATAGGGCTGTAGTTTGATCATCGAGACATCTACCGTTTTGCTTTCATAATAGTTGTTATCAGAAATATGCAACCAGAGTTTCTGTGTGCGTTATTGCTGCAAGGAAATCGCAAGAATTTTTGTTAAAAGTTCGTTGACTTTATTTTTTTCGACGATGACGCCTACGCCTTCACGTCGATGCGTCGTAATTTTCTCGACGACGACGCAAGGGATTCGACTTCGACAACGAGTCGATGTTTTTTCGACGACGTCGGACACTAGTACACGTTGTTTTGTGCACAGATCTCAAATACTTGTCATCGTCAGGCCAAGTTCAGTGATAAAAGTGCTTATCTGTACATGCTGGTAACTGAACATCGTCATGAGTACAGTAGCAGTTAATGCTTTTTGTACAACGTCAAACAACCATGTATAACCAATACTTGTCAAATAAGGCAGCTCACAAAGGTAATATCACGGCACTAAATGTAATCATGACTGGAAATCACCATAAAACAGCAGCAAGTACATAAGATTACAAATCAAGTCATACCTGTGCTTAGGTCAACTAGTACCCATATTTACGGCATCTCGTACTGCATGAGATTCTGCTGCATTAGAACTTGTTATGTCAGTATCATTTACTGTCTGTAGACTGTACTGTCTTACTGCCACTACAGCATTCCTATTAGGCCTATACATTATGTGCTGTAGAATATAAATCATCGATCATAAGCATCATATATGAAACACCTTATAAAAGAAAATCCCATAATCAAAATTATACATTAGTTCAAGCCAAAAAATCAAAATTATATGTAAGCTATTAATAAAAACATAGACGAGAAAATATCACCAGAAATTTTATACCATCTACTACATATTCAGTATCACTGTCATATGGATGGCTGGGTATGAGTGGACTTGCATGCTAGATTACGAGCTGACTTGCCTTTTGGGTACAAGTTAACTAGGATAGGTATGGGTTGACCTTGTACGAGTTGATCTGGGTACAACTTGACCAAACACCGTACAGAAGCATACAAAGACGATAAGATGACATACGGCATTGGTGACTCAGTCCTGTAACGCTTCAGAATATCCATAGCACCAACATTCTCATCACGTGTCTTGGCATTCGGTGTATAAACAAAGATGCCCTTACCAGCCTTGCGACCTATGATAATCAAAATAAACTTGGATAAAACTTAAATAAACTTAGATATATTTACGTTGAAAATAAATCAACGTCAACATCAAATGTAATCTAACAAATGAGTTAGTTAGTTGGAGTTTAATTTCCCTTTCAGCACAAATATGGCTATATCAGAGATAAAAAGGTCAGGGGTGGAGAGCTGTCCCTACCCAGTGAAGGAAGCGATATATTAACCTCATCCTAGGCCGCCTTTTTGTTCAGCAGCCATCCAAAAAGAGAAAAAGATCGAGAGGCTCATTTAAATTATTACGCTAGTGCCTGAAACAGGGGAAGACAACTATCACACCGCAGGACTAAACTAAACCAAATACAACAAAATACCAAAATAAATCTTAACTAAGCAATACAGACAACACAAAATGAATGCAACAAACTAAACCCAGGTTCGGTCGCCTCCTACGACCTCCGGCCTGGAAACAGAGTGGGACTATTCAGGTAGAAAGGGAAGGACAAAAGAAGCAAATAGGTAAAGCGAGTAGAAAAAGGAAAAAAAGAAAAAGTAAAAAATAGCAAAAGATGAGGAAGTGAATGGACAAGGGAGGAACAAAGGGGAGAAAGGTGTACCCCAGCCCCACGCGGAGCAACAAATAAAATTAAGCAGCACACTTTAAAGACAACATAAAGCAGCAGAGGCAGAATCCTACTCACAAACATCAAGGTTTTGTGATGCAATGTAATTTACCGAGGTAGCCCTGAGCGACCATATCTTTCAGGAGGCTTATCTCGTTGCTTCCAAAACCAAATCGTGGTCCAAAGACACCGGACAAGAAGTCAGCAACGTGTGCTGCGACATCAACGCCAACCTCATCAACCAGTGTTGCAGCTCCAACCGGAAATCCCATCGCCTTTGTCTTTTTATCCATTTCCTTTGGTGCAACTCCTTCCTGCAGCCAATAATATCCACAGCTTTGTCACGAAACACATCGTCAGTATCAGCCTTTTGTTTCTGAGTGCCGTTTTGTAATAATCTCGCTATTCTCTAGTGTACAATGTGAATATCATATTCTCTGTATTCTGTGTAGAACTGAAATTTTACAAACACGTAGCTGCAAATGACTTCTGTATTCAATTTGTTGACATATTGAAAATTCACCCAATAATCAGCGACAACAGTATTAGTTTACAACAGTGAATGGCTAAAATATACAATCTTATTGTATTCACACCTGAAGTAGCTTGAAAACCTCAGCAAGAAGTGCTGTAATACATCGAGTTGTATAGAAACCAGGAGCATCTTTTACGACGATCACCACTTTACCCTGCCTCAGCCCAACATTCACTGCCGAGGCTACAATAACATTACACGTACATTGCTAGAATACAGACAGTGGATTGATGGAGTTAAGGTTTTACGTCCCACTCGACACAAAATAGGTCATTCTGAAGACGTTCTTCCCGGCCAATCTCTTGGCTTAGTATTGAAAACCTAAAATCAAACACAACAAAAGCAAACATGCATCCGTAACAAATGTCTATAACATAAATCAACATAAAACTAAAGTCAGCTTTGGTCACCTCCTACGGTTCTGTCAGTTTCTTGTATGACTAATTTGCCGATCAGGAAGATACAAACAAGCTCTGAAGTACATGACAGATAGAACTGGAGGCTACCTGTAAAATTGGCTTATTAGTGTACCATGTGCAGTAAACACGGCTGGTAAATGTCAGAATATAATACATATATTCTAACCTTTTTCTAGGCTATTTGCACCAAATCACAATACAGTTTTAGGTATACAAACATTCACTGAAAATTGTAGATGCAGCTTGCAGAATGTTACAGAACACCAACTAAAGCTAAATAAAAATTTAGTGTTAAACTGATGCAACTTTTCTTGTGAAAGGCTACATCATGAGTTGTTAACAGCATAGCAAAATGTGTGCTAGAGACACTCATCAGTTACAATGGAGTAAGCATATTTTTTATAAATATAAACACAATATGACTAACCAATGGTATCCTTGGACGTCTTGTCAGTTGTAACTATTTCAAGTAACATCATCTTGTCCACAGGAGAAAAGTAATGCATACCAATAACCTGAAATAATTATTCAGATTTCATAAAGTTCTGAATGTAAAGGGCATACTCAGCAGAACATCTAATATGACTGAACTCTGCTGATTTTCACTGACAAAAAATAGTAAATATCTTAAACTGTACTAGAACAGATATCAGATATCACATAAAAAGAATCAAAATTAAACAGAGAACAAAGCCAAAACAATGCTAATCACCTTCTCTGGTCGTTTGCTGGCCTCTGCGATCTTTGCAATAGGCAACGCAGATGTGTTCGATGCATATATGCAGTGCTCTGGAATGTGCTACACAATAATGCAATGAATTATGAACAAGATGCACTTTAACATTATTTTAACACTATAGAAGGGCTTGGATATGACCTTTGGAAAAGTGCGACTTTCTTGCAGTATTGGAACCATTAAATCCTGATGTCTTTACTGATGCTATCAATCATTTGTGTAATCCCGAGAAGAACTTAACCTCGGTAGGCAAGGCAACAGTCCATCACATTGAAAACTGAATCGCATCTGCTCCTATACGACTTCATTTTCTTAATGAATAAACATTTATTTGCACAATAATTAAAATGGCATTTCCTGGTAAATCTGAATTAGACGGTTCCCTCAGTTTTCTTCCTACACTTGTTCTAGGGCCCAATTTACAAAAATTTTTAGGAAAAAATCCTAACTTTAGCATAGGTTTTCCTAAGTTTATCGTGTCACCAGCACGTCAGATAACAATGACTGTGGCAGTGTGACCCATCAGCACTGCACACATCACTACTCGTGACAAACAATATTCATCATCAGTGACCAAAACATAAATAATGTTTGTTATTTTGTAGTTACACCAGGGTTGTTAATATCGAAGTATCGAGTATCGCCGATAAATTATCGCCGATACTTTTTCAATATCGATAGAGTTATCGCCGATACTTTTAAAAAAAAAGTATCGATAAGGTATCGCCGATACGTTTTGTGGCTAGAAATGTCGATATCAAATTACCGATACTTTGTGACGGGCAAGGCCAAACTATGCTAGGTGGGCTAATTCTGCGAACACAGTGTGGCGCACAACGAATGTTTCATCAGCTGTCGCTACTGATGCGGGTCGCGCTGCAGGGCAGCCAAGTTTGAATAGTGCCCATTGTCCGTGGTAAATGATGCTATCGCTCGCATTCCCGCAGTGGACTGGCCAGCACCGGCAGTCGTCAGCTTATCTGTGAGTCATTTGTCGTAAAACTATGTAGATCTGTCCGCTGTTGGCTGCGACGTATTGCTTGAGTCAACACTGAGTTGAGTTTTGTGTTTTTACAGAAATAAAACAGCGACAATTATAGCAGAAACTGAACGTGAGACTTGCCGAGACCGTGTACTCGTGAATAAGGAATTTCTTTGATTGCTTTGTCGTGTTTGTCAGTCATCACAAATGTCGCTTTGAATCCAACAGGAAAAGTCAATAAATTAATGAAGTTCCGAGATTATATCAACAAAAAGTATCGATAAAAGTATCGGCAAAAGTATCGCGGTAACTTTTCGTGAACGTATCGGTATCGTCGATACTTTTGACAAAAAGTATCGGTATCGATATCGGCGATACTATTTGAAAGTATCGTTAACAACCCTAAGTTACACACATCAAAAATCTGAAAACATCTATCAATGAAGTTACAAAAACCATCTGTTCACCAATGAGCCAACTGTCAAACATGATTATTTGCTCGTTTTCCACCTCACCTGTTCCACCTCCTTGATGACGGCATGCTTTATCTTGATGTCCTCAAAGACTGCTTCAATCACCATGTCCACATTCTTGAAGTCTTTGTACGACAGCGTAGGGTTGAGCAGAGACATTGTGTGAATGGCTCCAAATCTAGTAAACAAATTTACCATAAAGTAACGTCACATTACACGCAGACATAACAGCATAAATCAGTCTCGTGGTCTCACACGAACAACAGTCTACTACCACCCCTTATTTCATATCACAAACAAATGCACTCGAGTCAACAGTGAGCCTTGTTATAGATGACAGAGACCACACCTCTTCTACAACGTGACATTTCCTACCCAGCTTTTACACTTTTACACTGCAATAATGCTCACAGAAGCATCAGGGTGCCAATAACATGCCTAGAGCAATATTCTGGCTGGTTCGTTGGGAGATTAATGTCCCCTTTCAGCACAAAAATAGGCTATATATGGGATGAAGTCTTGGGTGGAGATTTAGTTCCATTAGGTTAAGGATGGCCAACGATACAGTAACCTCTCGACTTCGTTGCATTTTAGTTCAGCGATGACCCAAAATGGGAAAGAATAGGGGAGGCTCGTTTACGTTATTACGCTAGCGCCTATAACATGGTGGAAACTAACCAACTACCACAAGACCTAAATCTCACTTAGTACACACTAGCATGCATACAAATTTGTAGTCCTATGAAGCCAACAGTACATTAATGGTTAACACAGCAGCATCATACTCAGAAAGTTTTTTCTTCTTGACAGCCTCCTTCATGCCTTTCTCAATCTGTTCCTGCCCTCGGTAAAGACCCCTCTCTTCACTGTCCTTCATTATCGTCGGTATGCCTTTGTCGATGCTCACTTGTGCGATGCCAGCACCCATGAGTCCGGCACCCAGCACAGCAAGCTTGCTGCACACACAGACGTCATGTACCGCAACAACTGCGTTTTGCATCCATTCACTACAGAGCTTTAACTTACTGGTTTACACCAATGCAATAACTATCAATTATACTGACAGCTGGAGAATGCCTAACATTACAGCCACTTATTTCAGTTGATGATGATGATGAGTAGATTTGTAGAGCGTGTCATAAACGGTCCTCAGATGCGCTGTCGATCAGCAGAACAGATGGGCCTTCAGATGTCGAGCGAACGTCAATGGGGAGAGAGTTGCAGTTCACAGGGCGGCCGGTAAACTGTTCCAGATGACTGGACCTGCGACCACGAAACTCCTCATCCCGAGCGTGGTCCTTGTTCTTGGTATTGACAGTATCCCGGTGCCAGCGGACCGTAGGTGTCGCTTGCCAGCAATGGCAGAGATTGTCAGACAGTCGTCTGCCAAGTACGTTGGCGCCAATACGTGTAGGCACTTGTAAACTACAGTTATGTATCACTCATACATTATGGAGTTACGTGCACACACACACACACACATATCA
>Ga0209780_1001526_pt1 | contig 15377 bp, 7 predicted proteins | sample WorMetexBAHAMAS2_FD_187384 | JGI IMG/M metagenome (GOLD analysis project Ga0209780, IMG submission 187384) | Marine gutless worms symbiont microbial communities from Max Planck institute for Marine Microbiology, Germany - Inanidrilus exumae... | ecosystem: Host-associated > Annelida > Digestive... | reverse complement strand
AATTAGTATTAATGACTAAACTGTATAGTGATTATTGATTTGCTCACAGCTAGTTATATATTATATTATGGTTGATGTCTCTGCAGGCCTGTGTTAGTTTTTTTCTGCACTGTGCACTTTTTGCTATGTTTGGCTTTTTCTTGCAATTCTGTATTTGTAGCCTTCAGAGTTTACCTACAATAGGCAGCCAGCTTTGATGATGCCTGGATTTTCTGGCTTGCCTGTGTTGTATTTATATTTTTTCCGTGGATTTGTTTTGAAATTAAATATATTTGATTGATTGATGAAGCCTACCTACCAAGAGCAATTCGTGTAGCCTGTAGGCGTATAGTCACAATTAAAGCGCCTCTTATTAGCTTGCCACGTATGATGATAGATTAAGCTGGCTAAACATTTCGTATTGCGTCGTATCGTGCAGAAATTTAATTTGATTGATTCATACTGTGATGTTAAACGCCAATACGATAAATTGTCATTTTTCTACCATTCGTTTTGTTTCTTCTATATTAATTACATATAATTGCATCACGTGTGTTAGTATAGGCCTAATTTAACCAATTCTAAAGTCAACGGGATAGGCCAACATTTCCCGCCCGAGCCTCTGAACCAATTTGGATGCCCCGTGAAAAGTTTCATCAGGTTGATAGTCTAATTTGGATACCGTTTCAATTAGGCTATATCAGAACGTGCCTCGGCTTTCACTGCGGGAGAAGGTCTCCCTTTTCATGAAGTTGAAGTGCAAAATATGGTTTGAATCAATTAAGTCGTTACGGCTCTGCGCATGCATGAGAAAACTCGTTTCCACGTAGATTTTTTGCTAGCATATATCGGGGCTACAGGTCACAATTCAGGGTGATTTTAAGGTCCATATGCCAAGGAGTTGATGGTCCTCGAGATATCTCGAGGACCATCAACTCCTTAGGCATATGGCTCAAACTACGTTCTAACACGGACGTTCTCAAAAGTAACAGCCTTGTTTGTGGCGCCTACTGAAATATTTTAATTTCACTTTCGATGCAACATAGTGAGAGGTCGCCTTCATCTGACATCTTGTGCATCGATTTGCTCAGGGCTTAGGCTGTTAACAACACAGCACAACTATACGCGTTGATTGGTCTCTCTGGAGTCTCGAGGTTAGCTGAAGTCATTTAGAGTGAGAGCAGATGGTGTATAATAGCTAGGGCTGACTGCGGATTCAGGTAAAGTGGGCGTTCTCGGAAAACCTGCGGCGACGAGTAGCTATGAAGATCATCAACAAAAAGCGAGCTCCGATTGACTTCCAGCAGAAGTTTCTGCCGCGCGAACTGGAGACGATGAAACTGCTCAATCATCCCAACATCATCAAACTCTACGACGTCATCTACATCAAGGACAAGGTCGCAGCTTTTCACTTTATCGAGATGAATTACAGATTAAAAGCTGCACTGTCAAAACTCGTTAAGACAGAGGATGCGCTTTAGGCGGTTGAATGGGGGGCGTGGTTTCCTATCTCGAGGGCCCTCAACTCCTTGGCATATAAGCAGAACCAAAGAAAAATTAACCAACTGCAGAAAACTTACTGAACGACAAAGTATGTCACGTAAACAGCGTGGATTGCTACAATTTCAATTCTAGTCTATGCGTGATGCAAGAACTGTGTCCATAATAGCCGTATAAGCATATTCGGGCTGTCACCCTGACGGCGTACCTTTAGCATATAAGCGAGCCCCATCAAAGCATCGTAACGTTACTGGTTGACAATAGCTCGGCAAATGCTGGGATGGCCGACCGTGGCTTAGCGAGAACCGAAAATTTTCCACGGACCTCGGGTTACATAGTGCGGGAGAAGATCTCCCTTTTCGCGTGCGGACCCATCTAATACAAGAGCTGACTCTGGTTACAAAATTCTGGTTGTGGTTGACACAGTTGCATTATTGTAATAGGTCAACGACAACCGGACTTTGATTACGCCTAAAATACACGGCTAATGCTCTTGTGGTAACCCTCACACCCAAAATCTATAGGATAGAAACAAGATGGATTGGTGAACTGCGGATAGACGGATCGAGTGAGCTTAGGTGTCTGCAATAACCGTTACACATAGACAGACGGACAGACAGACAGACAGACACACACACACACACACACAAGGTATATATCGATGAGCCAAACCGTTACCATCAGGTGGCTCGGTAGTCTAGCGGTTAGAGCGTCGACTCAATGGTCGTGAGTTCGATCCCCGGACCCCGGACTCGGTTGGTACTAGGACGGGTGACCGGCTTCGGGCTGGCATACCATCTCGGTATGTAACCAGCCAGCCACCCAGGCCAGCTTAGCCTCCTACCCTCTGTGGGAGGAAAATGAGTACTGGCCACAGTGCGGTGATGCGCTGCGGTTTGGGATAAACGTGTGAGTGGCAGGTAAAACTGTGTGATTCCTCGTTAACACGTGTCATTCTGAGCGCTTTAGAGGTACGTTCTCACGAAAAGGCGCTATACAAACGTCGTGTCTTCAACTTCTTCAAATTCATGAGAACGTGAGTAGCAGGTGTCCTACACATGGAGGTGACCGGCTGATGGCTGACGCTGCAGATAGTGATGGTGATGGAAATGGCGGGTCACGGAGATCTGCTCGAGTACGTACGACTACGAGGCGCACTGACCGAAGACAAGGCAAGGTTCATGTTCTCTCAGCTGGTCAGCGCCATCGACTATATGCACAGCTTCAACGTCGTTCACAGGTGCGAGCGCCTAGCGCTCATACACTGTATCTCCCACTAACTACGCCAAAATATGTCATTGTCAATCGTAAACGTTTTACAGCGCATAACTGCAAAGCCTCAAATGCGCTGTGTACGCTAGTTGACTTAGAAAATAAAGTTTTCAGATGATGCCGTAAGCTGCAGTGTCAAAGGAACGTGTCGGCTCTCAAAGACTGTCCGGTAGCGAGTTCCAAACACACATGTTCCGTCTGTAAGACTGCATTCTGCCGCCCAGCCGCGTGCTCAAGAGACGCTGCATCCTGACAATAAATAAAGGTACAGGTCAGCCATACCTTAGGAGTGTACGTAAGGTGTTCATCTTCTTTTACATAGGCCTTTGAGCCCGCAGGTGAACGAAGTCTGTGACGCACGGCCAGTACGACGCCAGACCTACGGTTGCCTTCCCACCCGTAGGGCGTCACCGACCTTTGGCCGGTACCAATTTATACTGCTTTGTACATGAGTGTGAAAACTTGCCTACGGTTGTAATGCGGCGGTCCGCTTCCCTACTCTGATTTCAAAGTGACCGTCTGTTGACTTGCTGGAATTGCCTACTATTTTCGTCTTTCTTACTCCATCCTTATCCGTCCACCCACTGATTCCGTCCATTGCCCACCCCACTTCTAGAGCCGACGACGCAAAAACGTAACTTAGCGAACAGGAATTAAAAGAGAGGCACGCCCCCTCTCCTGTCCCTACGATTAGGCGTAATTGTTTCCAATTTCCATGACTGGAATTCGCGAGTCGAAATTATCTTCTGTGGTAGCGCCGTCGACAAGATACAGTGGGCCAGCTCTAGAGCGATCAACCGATCAACCGTAGTCGAAAGGACGCAAATCGAATATATAGCTGTTGATGGGTGATGTGTTGATTGTAGAGACTTGAAGTGCGAGAACATTCTCTTGGATGTGTACAACAACGTGAAACTGTCCGACTTCAGTTTCGCTCGTATCCAGACCGTTGATCAGCTGAGTCGGACCTACTGCGGCAGTGCGGCGTACGCTTCGCCCGAGGTGTTGCTGGGAATCCCGTACCACGGCAGTAATTACGACATCTGGAGCCTCGGTGTCATACTCTATATCATGGTCAGTCGGTGCACTTAGAGCGTACCCAGTATTTTACCCGCGCGACGCTTTGCTAGCGCGGTGTATACTGGGCCCTGTATCCACCGCGATAGTTATGTGTTGACGTGCGATCCGGAAAGCGTTTATGTCCTGTAATTTCAACTGTCTTGTCGAAACTGAAGGACTTCTCAAGGTCACAGGCAGTCACGTACACTGTAAAACTGGTAAGAGATCGGAAACGGTGCAAGATACAGACATTGTTACTGTAGACCACCTACAGTAAGTGATATATGGCCTATCAAATTGCGCCATTTCAAATGACCTTGAGTGACTTTCAAGGTCACTGAGCTATTGCAGGACTTTTCAGCTGCGATGCAGCAGTTGACAACATTTCAAGTGACGTAGAGTGTGGCGCGGTCCATCCGCGATAGCTGAGCTTCTTGTTGAGTTTCAACATACGCGCATTTATCGCTGTACTGTACTGTTTGCAAGTTTTCCGACGGCGACCTACAACTGAGAGTTTATTTTTATCAGTAGATTGTAACTTTATATTTTGAGAGTGTTTTGCAGAGATGTTAAATTCTACAGACCAAACTGGCCTCGAAACAAACATTTTGGTCTTGGGGCTCGATGATTTGGTATTCGTTTAACATCGCTGAAGTTTTGTCGTCTGGAATTTGTGCTGCTGTTTATTAGGCTAACAAACATTATTTGGATCGCATGGCATGATACCTGATTTTATTTCAAACAAATGACAAAGGGCGACTTGCGCCATTAACATGTCACGAAATTGACACGACTACAGTACAGTCAAGCATATTAAAATCGCTCTGACTCAGTAATAGTAAAACACAAACGAAAAAATACGACATAAAAATACCTAGGCCTACTACATAAGACTATGCCCTAAATACACGTAAACACAATAAGAGCGTTTAATACATCGTATATATACGCAGATTAACATTATTTAGTAAATTTCTAAACGATGATAACGATTCAAAATTAACAATAGGCCTACTTGGTGGCAACTATTCCATACTTTAATGATGCGTTCACAGAAAAACAATTTCCGCATGTTAATACGACAGTGATGTACAAGTAGCTTGTATGGGTTTCCGCGACGGGTTATAGCGCTGTAACCCGTCGCGGAAACCCATACATATTAACGTGCAGAAAACGTTTTTTTCTGTGAGCGCATCTTCATTTTTCATCAGCGCATTTTCGGAGCGTTCGACCGCCGTGTTGGTCGGTGAACTGTAGTGGCGGGTTAAAAGTTCATAGGCGGTTCGGTGTCGGTGTGAAAGGTGTGCGGCTCGATGCCGTACGACGACACAGACGTGAAGAAGATGGTCAAGCATCAGACGGAGCGCAAGGTCGGCTTCTCGCGACACAAGAAGATCTCGGCCGACGTGAAGGCGCTGATCCACGGCATCCTGGAGGCGAAGATCGACGAACGGTTTTCTATCAGCGACGTACGTGAGTCTGCGTGGATAACGGCAGCCACAACGACGACACCAGACCGAGCCAGTTCCAAGCCGCCGCCGCCGGCAACAACAACAACTAATATCACTACTGCTACTACCACCACAACTTCAGCTGATGATGGCTTACATGACTCAACGTTGTCAGCGGACGGCCAGCATCAGTCGGACAACTCCACACGACCAGTAACTGCGGACGGTGAGCCTGTAGACATCGACGATTCTGATCGCCGGCCCGCCGCCCCCGTCAGTGACGACGTGGATGAGTCCACAGCGACCGCGCTCAGCAGAGTGGTCGCTCAGGGCACGGCCGTCACGCCAGACCCGGGCGTCACTGTCTCTCATCGTCGTCGCGCGGCCGCCGACTCCGGCCTTCCGCGGCTCGCCCGCGCCCGACGCGGCGACGAGGCGGCACCGACGTCGCAGCGCTGGACTCCGGCCTTCCTAGTCCGCGACCGAGTCCGAGCGATCGGACGATAATACGTCGTTTAGTAGTGATCGCACCTGCCGCTTGTACTGAACGCGTACGCCGTGTGACGTAGCGTCGCCTTCCCTCGGGAAAATACACTATAGCGTCAAAAACGGACCCTTTTGCTGTAGTTTCACCAAACGTTGACCGATTTCAAAATCGGGGCTCAGCAGTAAATTTGCAATAAAGTGTTAGCTAAATGGCCAACCGCACCTGAAACGCGTCGCCGCACTACCTTGTGATTCATCGTCAGTCGCAATACGTGTTTACGGTTTGTGCTAGTTTCCCGACATTAACATTTTACACGCAATTGAAGTACGATGGGTATTTAATGATGGATTTACTGCAAATTTTACTGCTGAAGTTTGCTGGTAAAAGAATTCCACAAATCGGTCAGCGTTTGGCGAACTTATAGCAAAATACAGAAGGGCGGCCTAGTAGTTTTATTACTCACGGTGTAGCATCGGACGCGTACATAGCCAGTGGGGGACATGGGCGAATGTCCCCTGCCTCCTCGGCATTGCAGTAAAGGGTAGTATGCCAGATTTTTGCTTAATGCTCGTACGTTCTATCCATCCGGTCTCCTTACAAAAATGCAGGCTAGGTGTGCCTGAATAATGCAACATACGTGAAGCTGTAACACGCGCGATGTATCTATAGCCTGAAACATAACACAGTGTAAACTTACTGTAATAAATGCAAATAATGTAATTCACACAGTATGCGCACTGAAAGGCCTCCATATGTTATACAGTAAGTAATTCGTAAGAAGTGTTCACTCATATGCGCATTAATATTAGAATGAAACGCAGAAATGACTTGTGACGTAAGCTCTAACCGCTAACGAATAGATCGTTATCTGTTTTGTTGTAAAAATGTACAAGTAAAAGCATGAAATAAAAAATCGTTTATGCAAATATCGAACTATGAGTCAAGAAACTAAGCCAAAACTGTTTTGCGATTACTATGATAAACATGCGGTGACTTTATTTTTTTTACCGCGCGGCGCTATGCTAGCGTGGTATATGCTATAGTTATTCGCGACTGTCCGTCTGTCCTTCCATCAGCTGTATAGTGTTCTATCAAAACAGCTAAAGATATCACCAGGCAAGCAATGACGTACGATAGACCAGGGAACCTATGACGAAATTTCAATGGGGTCCAGTGACGTATTCAGGGGATGCTAATAGGCCATGGCACCCCTTTGAAAGTCAAAATAATATAAAATGTCTATTATTTCTGATTTTATGCATAAAGTTAGGCTAGCCTCTTACTATATTGCCTTTCGTATCTTCGAAACTAGATAGAGAGTTTTAATTTGGTATAAAGGTTTATCACTGTAAGCGAGCTTACGGATGACAATCCACCCACGAAAGAGCGTAGTTAACGTTATGTTACCTTTTTAATTTATGGGGCCTTGTCATATATTTGAAAAAGGTGAAGCTACTCACTTCAAATTTTGTAAGCGGTTGAGCCAGGGAGGTGCTAATGCAAGCATCAAGACTTGTACGGTAGTACGGGCATTTGGAATTACCAATGGCAAAAGCGCTGGGAAATGGCAAATTTCGACCCCCACATCTCGGAAAACTGAAACACGTTGGACTGCTGGATACGGAATAAAACATTCTCGGTTTCTATTAGGCCCACCTCATTTAAAAGTTTGTAAAAATTAAACGTTATGACGGCAAAAGCCGGACATTATATTGTTTTCTGGAATTCCGGACCACTGAACTCGAGGTTCCCCCAGATTGTGTATTCATTTGCTACGCCTCAGCGGTATCACCACCGTAGCGTACGGTCATACCAAGACGCACCACGCTGGGCGATCGAGCGTTCCCGGTGGCTGCTGCTGCTCGAGCGTGGAATGCTCTCCCGCCGTCTGTTCGCTCTGCGTCATCACTGCTGCAGTTCCGCTGCGACCTGAAGACGGCACTGTTCTAGTCATCATACTCTTCGCCATAGTGTTCACCTGTGTGACAGACTGTAACTTTAATATTGTAAGGCGCCCCAGTAACGGACTCTGTCTCGTGAAGTGTCACCTTAATCTTCACATTGACATTACATTACATTACATTATACGCCATTGGATTGGGGTGGGGGTGAGCCGTAGTTTGCAGACGTGTCTGGCGACCAATAGAAACTGACGGAGCAGGATCTAACCTCGACGATCCACACTGGTGATGAGTTCGAATACAATACCATTATAAGATACATAACATACGTCGGTCGACCGAAGGGTGTGTGTGCATGTAGCGAGCGTGCGCCGTGCGAGGTGTCGGCCGACGTTGTGTATTACTGGCGGGTGAAAACGCCCTTTATGCGGCAACGTTTACGGATCAGTGGCCGTCACGCGAACACGGCCCGACTGTAGCGACCGACACGCACGCAGCTATAGGCGTACGTCCAGTCGCCGTCAGCAGAGCGTATCTGAGCCGTCGAGGTCGCCGAGAATGCGACCAACGTACGTCGTGCGATCGTGACAGTACGAACTCCTTCGTAATAGTAATATTCCAATAATATTCGGTCTGTTCATAATAATAATGTTCTCGTGAGGTGCGGTCTGTTGGCATCGACACAATGAAGTCTGTGACGACGATCATCGTGACGATAGTCGTCATCGCCTACGCCGTCATCGGCGGTGTCATCTTCCAGCTGCTGGAGAGGGATAACGAAACGACCGTGCGAATGGACGTTCTCCGCAGACTCGACACATTTCTCGGTATCACCACTGTAGCGTACTACATACGATACGATATGATACGATACGATACGGTCTTATGTGCGCTCAAAAGCTGACGAGATGGCCAACTTAGTCTAGCACACGGCACAGAAACGAGTGGGCCAAAATTAATGGTACCAACGCAACTTGTTTCGTCATAGGCCTACTAAGGCACGTCTTGGACAATTTTGGCATGTCAAATAACAGCTGACTTACACACATTCAGAAGTAGAATAATTAAATATTGTTCAACAGAGAGTGTTACAACAACCGCCTGATCCACCCTTCTCCTGAATCTGCCACTGCATAGGCTATAGCATTAATCCTTATCTCTCGTCTCTATGTTCGTCTGTCTGTCTGTCTATCTGTTGACAACAATTTGCCGGTGGATCTCAAAAATTGGCGATATTCCCATTTTCAGTTTTTGCTCCCGTGTGCAGAGTCGAAACTACTGAAAATATCCAACCGACAGTGATATCGTTTTGTAAACACCACCTTTTGTTTAGTTTTAGGCATCATTTACTGAATGTGACCAAACCGATGCTCCCAGACGTAGTCGATTGGGGTAAAGGGATGGTGTCCCTTTCCATGCGATAGGTAACGGTAGGTAGGGCGGTAGGTAGGCCTAACGTTAACGGGGGTGCATTTATTGCTTATGAAGGTAGACGCACCTGTTTACTATGTGATAGTGAACAATATATATGAACAATGTGAACGGCAGAGAACAATACTTGTATGACGGAGGCCGACTTGGCGCGTATAAAACAGTTGATGGACATCATGTTCATCGGAGGTCTGTCATTGGACAGTACCGGCACGCTGATCAACGGAACTCGCTGGGACTACGAAACGTCTATCTTTGTCAGCATCGAGCTTCTAGCCACCGTCGGTATGTCGTCAGCACAACACGTTCTGTCTCTGCCTGATCGATCGCGAAAGTAATTTTATCAATTTTCATTCGTACAGTTCCTCTGCAAATACCCAAAACTTTGAATAGCTTGCAAGGCTTTGGCTTCAGCGTCTGTTTCCGGCATGTTCTTGTCTTGCGATGTGAAATCGATGATGCAAACCAATGTCAAACGTGTGTTTAGAAATCTTTCATCCGTAAGGATGTCAGATGATAAGAACAAAATGAGAATACGTAATACAAAAATATGTTATTACGTTGAAAAAATTGAATTCGTTGCGTAGAGAGCATACGCACTTTGCACTGGTTAAATTTGATTCTACGTCATCTTAAGTTAAAAATAAAAATTGTGTAAGATCGCAATTCTAGCGCAAATTTCTAACGAGCTGCAACAAAACCAGGCGATTTGGTCGCCGTTTTATTTCGACTATTTGAGAGAGAGAGTGAGAGAGAGAGAGAGAAAATGGAGTTGATCCTTGAATCTTCATGTGGTACCGGTACCTGAAATGTAAAAGCGCCTGCATGACATTCTGCTGTAACATACTACGCACGCTTTAATTTTTTTACAACTCTTTTCTGAAGATTCGCCCTCGACTGCCGTGTAACGTGACATACAAGTAGGCTACAGTTACGCGTTGGAGTCAAATTGTTCGCTAATAACCTAATGTATGGGAACGTAATCTGCGCTGCTGCAGCAGCTACATTAGGAAATCTCGTGACGTAATATGTCCACTGTTCTGTTCAGCATACATTCTGGTAGCCTACACAAAAATACGTTGTTGTTGCAGCGATTTATCTCATGCAAGGGATGCAGCACTATATCCTACCGCAAAGTCATTTATTCACAATTTTGCAGTGCACCCTTATTCTATCTTTCATATAAAATTATTTAAGGGGGTCCCAGCATTCCGGGACTCCCCTATGACTACGCTTATACAGCAGCGTCTGGCGTACAGAAAAAAGAGTAGGGAGGAGCAAAGAGGGAGGAAAGTAAGTAAGTAAGTCAAGAGTATTACATAACGGCGCCAGACTCGAAAAAACGCCGCAAAAGCGCCAGATGGTGTTCGTGCCAAATATAGGTGCGTTTTCAGTCGCTGCTTGAACGTGTGTAGTGACACGCTACTGTCTCGCAGTGTTGCTGACAAACTGTTCCAAACTGCCGGTCCATTGTATGCGAAACTCCGTGTGGAGGTACATGTATGGAGAGGGGGTCCATTCTGCATCCCCTCTCACTAAAATCTGGATACGCCGTTCCTTGAAGTGAGATGATTGTGTGTTGAAACAGGTTATACGAAGGCAGCGCCGAAGACGACGGGCGGCCGCGTGTTTGCCATCTGCTTGGCGTTTCTCGGGATACCTGCGTTCCTGCTGTCAGCTATCGGGCTCGGCAAGCTGCTAAATCTCGCCGCCGAGGCGCTGATACGGGCACTGTCCCGCCTGTGTCGTCGAAAAAACGACGACGACGACGACGAGTTCTGGCCGGAGGACGGCCGCCCGCCGGCGCGCATGCCTCGAGCCGCCAGGGAGAAGTTCTTCAGACGTCGTGCGGTGTACCGGATCTTGATCATCACCGTCGTCGGAGCTGGTCTCTTCGTGTTTGTGCCGAGCGCCATATTCATGCAGATTGAACAGTGGACGTACTGGGAAGCCGCGTACTACTGTGCCATTACGCTTATTAGCATCGGCTTCGGGGACTTTGTCCCGGGATACGGTCAAGGTGAGCGTCTAGCCACGACTAAGCAGTGAACAGTTATACTAAATCACTCACAAGACCGCCATGACCCACGCTGGCAATTTTTTGTGCCTCGTGGCCTTGATCTTTGACCTTTTGACCCCAAAATAAATGGGTTTACAGGACTCGTGGTGGAACATTTCTGTCACAAGTTTGGTGATCGTAGCGGCGTCGGTTTTTGAAATATCGTGTGGAAAAACAGACAGACAGACAGACAGACAGATCAACACCGCTGAAAACCATATCTACTCGACTACCGTCGGCGTGAGTAATGAACGAAAATTGCAAAGATCAATAATTTTGTTGACGGCTCACATTGTGGAAGTAACTGGGAATGCTAAATATAATAATTGTATATACTGCGGCATGGCACGGTTAAAGACTGATTTCGAACACGGTAATAACATTTTATTTTTTGCTGTTTTGATTACAAGATGTCGTCAATGTCGTTTTTATACGATGTTTTGAAGAGGGAATTTGTATTTAAGCTTAGTTTGTATTTGTGTACGAAACTATTACAGTAAGGCCAATGGGCGTGTGAGTGACAATGTGATTTGTTGCAGCTCCGCTGTGGATAACACCGGGTTGGTATCGTCTTGCTGTCGGATGCTACATCGTCATAGTCATTGGATGGTTCGCTGGCGTCGTGGCCGCCTTCCGCAGCGCCATCTACGCGTTCGCACACAAGGCCGAGACGAGGATCGCCGAAGCCGCCCACGCCATCTTCCATACCGACCCGCAAGAGGTAGGGTAGGCCTATAGATAGGATGACGTGGTGGCACAGCTGGTTCGTCGTCGGACTTGCAACCAGCACGTGGCACGTTTGACTCCTGGTCGGGGCGACCGCGTAATGACTCTTGGCAATTGTTAGTTGTGCCCCAGACACCAAGCAGTATTATTATTTTAGTACCGGTCAGTAGGCGGTAACACTCTGCAGCTGGGAAGGTAACCGTCGGCTTGACATCGCACTGGCCACGTGTTAGACGTTTAGTGGTCTAACCATGTACGGGTTCAAGGCCTATAAAAGGAAATGAACACGACGCCTTCGCTCCAGTAGGCATCATGTCACTCGTTCAGTGTACATGAATAGGTTGGTTGCGTGGCACTGTGGTAGAACGTCGGTCTGTGACCGGCGAACTTTCCCTGTCGCTACGGTAGCGTAATAACTTAAACGAGCCTCTCCTATCCTTTCCCATTTTGGGTCAGCGCTTAACAAAAAGGCTCCGAGGTCGGGAGATTACTGTATCGTTGGCCATCCTTAACCTGGCGGAACTAAATCTCCACCCAAGACTTTGTCCATGATAGGCTATAGCCTATTTTTGCGCTGAAAGGGAACGCTAATCTCCCAACTAACAAATCAACCAGCCTATACATACGTCACTGAATTATTCAGTCACGGAGCGACATAGATATCCACTGCATTAGTCGATTGCGCCTATATTCACTGGCCATTGTTAGCCCGCAATCCAAGTAGGCCTACAAACAAGTACGTCAATGGGGACTGATCTATATCCACACATGCCGATCATACTTCGCGCGATATATTGCAACGGTATGCGTGGCCCGCGCGCCGGCCGATTCGCCGGCCGATTTTGGGCTTCTGGGGGAGCAAAGTTTACAAGAATGGGGGATTCACTGCCTTGGACGGCGATGAACCGTCGTGTAAAATTTGACGCCGCTAGCTTTATCGTCGGCGGAGAAATCCGTAACCGTACAAACAAACAAAAGCACACAATCAGTAAACGATAGGCCTATGTGTGGATAATAACAGACGCCCGAAGTGCACTGACATCGGCCAGTCGGAAAGCTTTGCCGTCTTGTGGTTCGTTTACAGGCAATCACAGCGAATGCGTCGCGTTGCGTTAACGTGCGACATCGCATATATTTTGTGTGAACGAATCACTACTTAATGACAATGAAATACGAACATATATTGTCTTCTGTAACTTTCTTGATTTTGCACCTTTCGTTTCCAGATTCCAACTAGGCTGTGACATAGTGTTGATGGCATGCGCCTTTCCATGGGGTTGCCAGTGTAAGATACTGTAAAATTTTTGATCGGTAGGCCTTCACTGCTAAAATAGTCACTCAAAAGTCTGTCTATATGCTCGGCTTTATTTCTGCTCGGCATTACTAGACTCGACTAGCCACAGAACAAAAATTCGTGTGTGATTAAATTTGAATTTATTCTATTAATTGTTTGCATTTGATTACGTCGAAATGACACTGCGGTGAAACGTAGGCCTACGGTCGCTGTGTACTACTTACTTACTGTTCGTGTTCAGCCGGAGGTGTACGTGAGTCAGACGGGCAAGACGAGTGTCGTCAACATTTTGCCTCCAGACAACATCAAAGACGCGCTCGCCGGACCCTGCTCCAGTCGCCATCGTGACCCACCGTCGTCGTCGTTACCTATTGACGGCTCCGTTATCTCGTCGAGACCACGTACTGACTTCGCATGCGACGTCTATAACTCGCACGTCCTGACGTCCAGCGTGGTATGCGCCACCTTTTTCTTGCACCCCTAAGCCCGGGGCTTCTTGTAATCATTTAATGGCCAATGTGTTGGCAAGTGCCTGCCATGTAGACTATATTCTCATGAGGCTACAACAAGTCAGAGCAAAAATCGACGCTCTACGATAGCCTAGGGATCTTTCTCTTAACTTTGTTCAACTTAATTTCCATCACGCTTATTTCTCTTCATTTCCAGCCAACTGATTTTTAAGGACAAGAAAATCGAGTCTTCATTCAGTAGGTCTGTGCTCTACTCTTAAAAGAAAGAGTATAAATTAGGACTACATACACGAGTTAGTCTAATTATGTAATAGCATTCTAATCTAGATTTGTTTTGAAAATTAACACGTCAGCCATAGTGTAACTTGGTTTGAATAGTCTATTGTGAAGAATCACCGTCGATTAATAACAAAAATTAATTATAGATATTGTTTATGGTGGTGATTTGGGCATGACGCCCTAAATTGACGACTGACGACGAAGTGTTTTTTGTGTGTTTGTGATACAGAGAGTGTTCAACTCCTGACGACATCAGCAACCAGCTTCCGTTCACAGTACACAGGATGTACATCAGCGCCAACATAGGCCTACTTGTCCCGTATGTTCACGGACACGATAAAAATCGCGAGTTTTCTCCCAAAATAAAGTCATCTCGAACGTATCGAACAACGATGGCGCCGAGTGTATGACACAGTCTTTAGTCTGAATCGACAGACAGAATGATATCAACGCGCGTGTAGATGCTACCATTGCAGTTTTGGCACTGCCCAAAGACTCTCTATACTTCGACCCGTGTCTGATGGACTGCAGCTGCTTTACTTAACATTAGGCCGACACGTTTTACTGACTCTTGTAATATTTGGCTGGTACGCGCAGGCTGGGCTCTTAAACACTCCATATTACAGCTTATCACTATAGGATAATACGGATCTAGACTGTCCTTAAGACGTCTTTTTGTCAGAGCATCTGACGACTGATTTCGAGATGTGATAACTGACAGCTTATCACGGCTATTTATACACCGTCTCTTCTAGCTACTCGGTTTTTATTTTATTTTTTCCTTATTTTTCGTTCCTTTTTGGCCGTGCGCTAGATTAAGATGGCCATCTCGTCAGCTTTTGAGTGCACGTTAATCTACCGTATCGTATCGTATCGTATTGCCGTTAGCAGTGACGTCCGGTACAAACCTGGTACAGTGCGAACTGCGGATGACAGATGAAGACTAAGGCAACGAACTAACCAAACCAAACCCGTCCTTGCTCTAGTCTAGAACCAAACTGTCGAAGGTAGTGTACCAACTGTGGCCAAAGTGCTGTTGTGTCGCTGATGATACACCTTTAACGACTACTGACATTTGCTACACCACGGGTCTTATGACTTAGTAGAGTGACTTTCCTACTCGTACGATGTACCAATTGACAAATTAACTATTAATACTGGTGTGCATTGAATTAATAGTGTGTTATGTATGTATATGTATGCCTATATGTTATGTATACATAAGTTGTACATTGTCTGTAACATACTTTGTAACTGACCAAGTCATATGCAGTCAACTAACAGAATGTAGATCTGTTCAGATTGGTTTCATTTTTAATCCGTTGTTTCACATGTAGGCAAAGTCTACACGTATATAAAATGACAAGAGATGTGAGACGACAACACTCACAGACATTGGCGTAAACCTGGCTAGAATTCTGGGGGACGCAGGGTGGATCCAGAAGACTTGGTGGGGGCGAGGGTTAGAG
>Ga0209780_1001525_pt1 | contig 15381 bp, 12 predicted proteins | sample WorMetexBAHAMAS2_FD_187384 | JGI IMG/M metagenome (GOLD analysis project Ga0209780, IMG submission 187384) | Marine gutless worms symbiont microbial communities from Max Planck institute for Marine Microbiology, Germany - Inanidrilus exumae... | ecosystem: Host-associated > Annelida > Digestive... | reverse complement strand
GCTATGTCGCACAACTAAAACAGCAAAAATCAAAAAGAAAAGGTGATATTACTTGTTAGCACATTGACTCTATGGCGATGTGCTGATAAGTAATATCACCTTTTCTTTTTGATTTTTGCTGTTTTAGTTGTGCGACATAGCTACTGTCGTCCTTACAAGTCGTTTTAAACTGTTAAGTTTTTTTACATTAATACTATTAATATACTAGATGCATGGCAAAGCTCAGCGTGAGCCTGCCCAGCGTTCTGTTGATCTAGACTGTAAGCTCGTGCCACAACATAACACGTGCCAAAGTTTGCCTGCTGTCTGTTATATAACGTACATACAGTAAGGCTGGCAGTGTCTCACAATGCGAAAATTTAGGGGGTGGGCAAAAACTCGCCAACCGTTCTCAGCCGTTTCTGGAACAAAGTTCACCAAATTTGGAGGGCATGTAGGGGAGTCCCTGTAGATTGACAAGTTTCTTCCCAGCTGTTGATTATCATGTTCCGTTGCAGAGATATGTTCGGTCAAAGTTCAAAGTCAGTCCAAAAAAAAATTTTTTTGCCCCCAGCTTATGGGGGTTAATGCCCGGGGTAGTTCAGACCAAACTGTTCAAATAGCAGTCATAAGTTAATATGCATCCAAGTTTGGTTGAGATCCGTTCAGTGACATCATAGATTGGGCGTCGAAAAAAAGAAAGCAAAAACCACAGTGATATAATATAAGCCCTTCGGCATTGCGATGCCATGCGAGCTAATACAAATGCATAACCACACAAATATGACCCATTTTTGAAATTTTGGGGGGAATCATGTTCCCACTCCCATTGCCCGATCGGGGCCAAATTTGACATGTTAGAGTACGTCAATGGTTTACATTTACAAGCTGAATTTCATCTGCATCAGTATATTCTAGAGCCCAAGTGAGGTGCACGGACCCCAAATTTCACCATATTATCAACTTCCATCATTCTGCGGTGGTGCTGCCTATTGACGTTGAGAAAAAGATAAACGCAGGTACACAACTTAAAACCATGCCATATCCAATAATATCAAAATCATTTCCGTATTCCAAACAGTCGATGGCAAAGTGGCATTTCAAACTTTGTCATTCTAAAGCGTGACAGAATGAAAAATACACAAAAAAACACCAAACTTTTGGTAGCATGTGAAGTCCGAACTCACCAAACTCGGCGTGGTGATAGAGGCAGTCCGTACTATTCTTGCGCCTCTAAAACGTGTTCGCATCTGACGTATAGTTTCACTCCTAGGGGGCGCTTAAAATTTTAAGGTTTGTATTATTCTTGCTTCATGCTCACATCCGCTAAAGAGTTTTCCATTAGGGGACACTAAAGGCCCGTTCATACATGCGCTGCGCTCTTCTGCTCAGCGTGTTGCTGTGCACTGCTGCGCATTGCTGTCTCCGGCGACAGCTGCGCTGTGCGTTGCAGCACGTTGCGGTTCAAAGCACTGCTGCGTGTTTTTCCGTTATGAATATTCATATGTAGAATAAATATGGCTGACGTTGATGATGATGATGATGATGTGCTGTTGTTAACAGCGACTTACTGTGTTTTGAGACTCAGACAGATTCGCAGGAAAAGCGTCGATTTTGGGTACATCCAGTTGCAGCTAATCGTTAGCAACAGGGAGATTATGGGAATCTTATTCTAGAACTGTGCGCCGACCAAGTTGTCTATGGCAATGCACGGAAATCATATCTTAAAATTTTACAACGTGTAGCAAAGCAAGCTCTAAGAAACTGTCTTGGAGCTTATCGTACCTCACCAGTTTGTAGTCTACAAGTATTAGCTCATGAACCTCCACTTGAACTTTGTAGAGAACAACTCTCACTTCAGTATTGCACAAAACTCAAATCTGATACATTTAATCCAATTGATAAAAAGTCTTTCAACCATTGTCATCTTTATACCGAAATAAACCTAATGCTATACCTTCTTTTGGTCAACATATACAAACTAGTATACCTGCTATAAACGTAATAAATTTAAATATTACACATTGTTGTTCAAGTCCTATTCCTCCATGGTTACAAACTGTTCCCACTATTTGATTTGCTTCAATCAGATATGATACCAACAAAAAATCTAATACTCCCAGTAACATTTACATCAGTAAATACAATGAAATACGAAGTCTGTACCCACGATGTATTCCAATATTTACAGATGGGTCAAAACAAAGTAGTCATACTGCAGATGTCACAGCCAGCACAGACAGTGATTTTGACGAGGAGGACAACGGCCAGATAGCTCTACAGCCTATGGAACGTTTGACAAAATATAGGCCTTCGAAAGAAACAGTAATCATGAGAAAATGTCTTGTCAATACGTCATTTACCAGAAACGATCTCATGCATATTAATTTATACCGGACACTGACTGGCTCTAGTTTGCTAGCGCTAGCACTAGCACGCTGTTTCTACCAGGGCAGCGCAGCCCAACGCAGCGTATGTGTGAACGGCACTTAAATGTTTGGAGCAAAACAAACCCCTTAAATTTTAACCCTCTTCCTTCATTTATTGTGGGCACAGGTCCAGCTTCTAGACATGGCCTACTCTCTGGCTTAGCCCCGACTGGTGCTGTGTGTTGCACCAGCCAGTGGCCAGCCAGCTTCAGCTACGATAGCGCATCCAACATCTTCACGCTGCTAAACCAGATGTCAGCAATGGTCACAGTTTATGGAGGACACAGTCAAATCCTCTTTATCCTGCCCAGGATTATCTCCCTGTTCATTAAGTTTGTAAAAATTATTAGAAATAATGATTTGGTAAGCGGATGCGTCCGGGCGAAGGTTTGAACCTCGCCCCCTGAATGCGTCACGCTCTACTGCACAGTGATGAAAATAAGGTGATTCGCATCGCAAAATGCGACGTATTTTCGGGTGCTTGTGATTCAATTTGATATTTGCGCGCATTCCGGTGCGAATCATTATACGCCGTGTACACGGAAACGGTAGCGTCATATTTATCAGCGTGCCGTGCCGCAGTCGGACTGTATAGTTGTAATGTAGCCTGGTTGCATGTCAGGAATTGTCAGCACAAAACATCGTGCTTGCAAATACAGAATTGCGTCGCATATATTATATTTTGCTAATCAAATACTGTCGATTGCTAATCAATTGGCAATTTTGGCGCAAAAATGCGAATCATCACGAAAAGTCTATTTTCACCACTGCTACTGCACGTGGTGCCCGAGTGCTTTGACCACTGGGCTACATGGGCAGGTCAATTTAAACCCTCATAATTCCAAAATCACTACAGCGAATCCACGAAAATTTTAATACATGACTGCTCCCCCTGAATCCTAAAAAATTGTTAAAAACGCCCAAGGGATATGCCCAAAAATTGTGTAAAATTTTCAGTTTTTGGAGCCAACGCCCCACCTTGCACCGACTCCTCCCACCAAATTTCACCTCATCGGTGCAATGTGTTGCCCCTCTGGGGCAAAAACCTGAAAATCGACTCCAGAGTAACCGGAATACTGGCACTTTTTGCTGTGTGCATGCTGTCGGTAAAAACATAGAACTCCCCTTCCCCCGGCAGTGTGTGAAGTCCGAATTGCACCAAACTTGGCATGATAATAAAGAAGGTCCGTACCATCTTGCATCTCTAAAATATTTTGGGATCCGACATATAGTTTTGCTGCTAGAGGCGAAAAACCTCAAAACTGCTCCACCCTACACGAGTAAGTGAATTACCGGTGCTCGTGCTTTGCACATGCTGCTGTTAACAAGTACAGGAGAGAAACGGGAGAACTGGTTAACCAAGGTTCACCTGAAAAAAATACCGTTAAAACCGAGATAATGGTGGTGGTTCTACATGTATTACCATGCAGTGGGAGGAGACAGTCTTTATTGATTGAGCATACTCTCATACATACCTGACCCCAAAAGTAGTCTGTAACAATGTAATGAGTCCTGATGTAAAAAACAGTGTTCCTGTCATTTCACTCTTACCGACGTCATCCCCATTCATGCACAGTGCTGGTGCCAGAAGAACTGGCACGGTCAGGGTTGCAATCAACATTGAAATGTAGTGCTGCAAGTTGCAACAGCACAGCACAGCACCTGTTAGTGTTCTATTATAAGCCAAATATATATTAGCGTAGTAGCAACGCTGTATGATAGCCCAAGGACTCTAAAACTCTCAGTGAAGTTCCAATGGGGTCATCTCTAATAGAGCAACACCAAATGCAAGCAGAGTGAGTAAAAAAGCATTGTTCGATCAGTCCAGACTCGGGCGCCTTACCAATAAAAATATGTGTCCATCCGCCATTGTGGCCTGCATCGATGACGGTGCACTGGAAGAGAGATATGCAGTGTCATCCACGACATTTCGTTTATAACACTGATGGCTTACCTTAAGGCCTTTTCTCATCGGTAGCACTGAACTGAACTGGCAGTTCGAAATTCTCAACATGTTCAGTTCAGTCGTGACACTGTAAATAGGCCTTTAGTTGAGCTGTCAGTGTTACATGTTTGTGACACGAAACACTGCATTCTCATCGTTCAACAGTCGAGCTTCTTATCACAATACGTGCACACAACTATGCAGTATGCAGGAAACTGAACAACAAGCTGCTGCTACACAAAGTAGCAGGCTGACTGTACTATTCTTACAACAGCTGAGATTTCAACTGACGTACAGCTTGTTAAATAATCAAACGATGACACCAGCTCCCTGACTATACTGTTTTTGTAAATACACCTTAAGTGATTTGGACAATATCAAGATTCAACAAAACAATTAACAAGTAGTCAAGTAAGTCCGTCTTCGGGGACAAACGTATATCCAACCATGCCGACCTACGTGCACAAGCCACGCGTGTGGCGCGCACGCTCACTGAAGGTCGCTCTGACTTCAGTCAGCCTAAGCCTGCAGGCTAGGCTAAACTCCTTCTAGTTCTATTTGTAGTTCAGTGCATGTGATGGCCAATTCTCAGGCCAATTTTGGGCTTCTGGGGGAGCAAAGTTACCCAAAATGTGAGATTCCCTGCCCAGGACGCCAATGAACCACCATGCAAAATTTGACGCCGCTAGCTTTATCTTCGGTGGAGAAATCCTCCACCGCACAAACACACACAAAGTTACAAAAACAAAAAACAAACAGTAACCGATATATATCCACACCCTGCCTATAGGCATGTGTGGATGACAAGATGATGTTACTACTATGATTATAAAAACAAAAACTGGCTTCAGTTTCTCTCCAATGTAAAAGCTGCCGTTCTAAAACAGCAAATATCAAAATTTTATCCGCAAATTCAATGCACAGAAGCTAGCGATCACATTTATTTCAGTCAGCGGCCTATCATAAATGTACAAAAGCTCATCAGAAGATGAGATAGCGAACGTGAACGTTTTACAACAATACCGCACACGTACTTCAGAATACCAAAAAGAGAATTTACTTCGTTTAACGAATTAAACGATAGCTAGGCCTAAGCAATTACTGCGCATTAAGTCTTGAATTTATGAATCTGCTACAGAATTTCCACCTTGCAGTTATAGAATATTTATACCGTGAACGTCGCGCGGTTCCTCTGCAGATATTTACTACTAAACATAGTAATCGTAAATTGTCCGTAGTTATGGGTTTGTCAACCACTCTTACGCAATTAGCCCCAAAAACTACCAAATTCCGTAAAATAGCGCAAAATAAAAGCCACTTCGCTGTTCAACATCATTGAAGGTCACTGATTTTGGTACCAATCGAAAGCTCATATACGACTTCCTATTAGTGATTAACATTAACTTACCTCCTATCTTGCACCGTTTCTGAGATATGGCCCCCGAAAGCTAGACAAGGCGCCGCAAGAGAGTGAGCATGGACCACAGATATATAGTCACATTTTCTGGCGTGGACCTGTTGCAGAGACATATTCGGGCCAAACCATCTAACTGCACAACCACAGTCTATAAATAGACTGTGTTTGCAACCATAGAAATGTAGATTTCTATGTTGGCAACCGCAATTGCCACATAGTTAAATAATCTAGATTCACGACGTTTAATCGTAACTGCAGACGAAAGTATTGCTATCGATCGCCAACAAAATCGGGACCAACAAATATGGCCGCAGATCTTATCTATTTTTAACAACAATCAACAAAGCGTTATGGGATTTGTTTTGGTTGACTAAAAACAATCACAGATCGTGATGTGTGTTTACGTAATATGCATTTGCATATTTGCATTATCGCATAATATTATAGCAACTGTTTTGTTTACATCGTATAGCAACAACATCGTCAACAAACGGGCATAAGTTCGCATAACAGCGCCTCTGAAGTTACGACCATATGGCGCTATACAAATGTGTATATTATTATTATTATTATAACTTTAATCGATTTAACATTTTAATTTCCATCCAAAAACGGCATCGTCTTCAGTTGCGTAAACTAGCTAGAGTTTAGAACGAAGACCTTCGCCCATATTAGTAGCCTGCATCATAGCTATTTACACATTTAGTGGCGGCCATATTGGTTGGTCCCACTATTCGGTGGCTACACGTTTGTTCGCGAGTGCTGGCCCTATGGGCTGTGGCAACTGCAGACAGGGGCGTGGCTTTAGCAACGCTAAAGCCACGCCCCATACACAGTGAGGAAGCAACAGGAATACAATCTCGCAATGGCGAGTTCGTCTTTTTTACGCCCTCGCTGGGGGTGATTCCCTTCAAATATCGCCATAAGTGATACATTGCTAAAAATTAGATTCGTTGGGCTAAATATCTGTCGCAGAGAGTGTCCGTGCCAGTTATCACGGCTGAAGTACTGTCAAACGAAACTTTCGAAATCGGCATTTTCTGAAGGGGTGCGTCACTTTGAACGCCAATTCTAGGTAGATGGGGACGTCGCCCGCAATCGATCTATGGACCGTTGGATAGGTTCCATGGGAACGTAGCTATAACTTTGCCGCTGGAAGTTTTCATACAAAGAAACTTTGTAGCAGACCTTTTTCGACAGAAGTTAAATTTTACTGGCACAAACAGCGATATCGCATTTTTGGGCCACCCTTTGGGGGACTTAGAAGTTACGTACACAGTTCATCTATGGCTCGTTCGAAAGCGCGTGGTCGACTTCCTATAAATGCTAATGAAATGTTTTTAGCTAGCTATCACGGTTGAGGCGCTATGAGCCGATATTGGTCGAAATTGCGCTGTTTGAAAGGGGGTGGGTCACTTTTAACGCAAATTTCAAGGGAAAGGGGCGTCCCCCACCAACAAATTTTGGCATCAGAAAACTAGAGTCCCTGGGCTATCCTATGGTGAAAAAAATTGCCGAAAAGTTCAACCGGCTGAGTAGGGCGCACCAACGTTACAGACAGACAAACAGACGACAGACGGAACATATAGCGAACGTGAACTTAAGTTACACGTTCGCTAAAAAGCTATCTTCTGTGCTTAGAATTTGCAGATAAAAATCTGATATGGCAGATTTTCGATTTTCAAGATGGCGGCCGTCCGCCATATTGGGTTTTCAAAAGTTGGAAAAGTCAACTTCCGGTCCCGTTCGGAGGCCCAATATGCATCAGCATGCCAAATTTCGCAAAGATCGGTCGAACCGTTCCAGAGATATGGCCTTTTTTCGATTTTTCAAGATGGCGGCCGTCCGCCATTTTGGATTTGTTTTACGCTAGTTGGGACCACCCACGAAGAGTAATTGGTGGTCACACACACGGAATTTGGTCAATGTGGCTCTTAGTATATGGGTGACGCTCAATACCAAACCTGAAATTCAATTGGAATGAAACCAAAGAAGCAGTGGTTTGCAGTGAGAGTGAGTAAACAAGACTATCAGTACTGTGAGCAGCCGTCTCAGCACCAGCACCATGCCGCAAAGGCAAACAGTCACATGGTGCGAAATTTAACGCATCTACAGTCCTGTTACATATACAGCTCATCGATGAAAACTAAACTCACCATAAGTTGTCACATCTGTCTGTCAACCACAGGCCGGCAATGTACCAAAACGGCTATACATGGAATCACACAAACAACGCCATACGACAGACCGGGGATTGTTTTCAAACGCCAAAGATCTCGGCGAAATTCCAACGGCGTCACCTCCTTAGGGGGTTCCAAATAGAGGTGGGGTAGATTCAACGGTCACAGCTTATACAGGACACTGTCAAGCCCTCTTAACTGCCCGGGATTAACTCCCTGTTCATCATGAGCATCGGAATTATTAGAAATAATTCGTTGGTATGCAAACGTGCCCGAGCTGAGGCGCGAACATCAGCCACTACTGCACGTGGCGGCCGAGTGCGCTGGCCACTCGGCCACATGGGCAGGTCAATCTGTATTCGGTCTACTTTTGACAATTTCAATGGGCCAAATTCAAATACATTATTCGGCCTACTATTCGGTCTGAATAGAATATGAATAGAATATTCGGTACAGCCCTAACTGGTATGTTACACCAATATGTTTCCATCAACTACAGTGTGGTCCATGAAAATGTTGTTTAGTTCTGCACAAACTTACCTGAAAGCCAAGAAGCAAGCAAAGACTGACTGGAGGCGACTCATCCACATCATACATGACATCTATCTCTGGTTTCCAACGTGATTCACGTTCAACATCACTCGACTTCTGTTCATTTTCCCATGCACTCAATTTTTTTAGTTCAACACTGTCCATACATGTCACATCTGAATAATGATTCTCTGCAACCACCTGAAACAGATAGACTGTATAAGACGTCAGTTAAACAAAAACTCTCACGTAATCAAGTGAGTTGAGTTACTCGACTCCAAAGGACAGTCCAGTATTTTTTATTACTTTAGTGATCAGTATATTCACTGTGCCTAAAAACGTCCTACCCTTGTCTTACTATAACTTTGATTTACATCAGTCAATTTTGACAATTTTTGGCAGATAATTTCCGACCTTACCTAATTAATGCTTCTGCACTACCTGCACATCACGAAAATGCAAAAAATCGCATCTCTTTTTACTCAAATGCTGTACTGTAAAAGCCTTTAATTTGGCTGCCCTAAAATCCAGGGACTTCACGTATAAAACAAGAAGCTCATCTACAACAGAGGGACTGCTCGATGCGCTACGTCAGTAAACTGATGCTATGTTTCACGAGGTATGGGAGTTAAAAAAGTCAAAGCAGCAAAAGTGACCTGCAAGGTCAATCAAGGGCATTGGCAAATGGTGCCATTCGACAGGCCACACTCGATTTTCTGTCACTGTTCCACTGCAACTATGTCCCAAAAAATCAAAGAGGTCACTTAACTCGTGAACACACCACATTTGGGGGTAAAATACCACGTATACACTAGTACTCCTGTGTATCTACCAAATTTGAAGCACACGAAATTTTAAGTGCCTAGCTTCACCAATTCCTGGTGCAAATCTGACTTTAATGTCGTTGCATGCTACTTACTTTTTTTTTACAAAATCGATATCGGCGATTTGCCGACGCCGATTCGCCGATGTTCCGGCATGCTCCGATGTTTGTAAATTTTCGATGTCCGATGTGTACATCGGCCGAACTCTAGTCTAAATTACAGTAAAATAAAATAGCATTCATTTCTCAAGCAACGTTGCTTCAATTTGTCTTCACTGAGGATTTTTGACAGCATGTGCGTTTGCAGCAACTTAACACAGCACAGTGCACAATTTGTAGCAGTACAGTGTGATGGTCATAAGTTGCTATACCTTATTCACCAGCATTACTAAACACCAATAGATAGGATCAAAAGTAACCACGACATAGTGCGGTCGTCCGCTTGGGTAACCGGACACTTCGCCCACTGGTCATTTCTCCTACGAGACATTTCGCCTACAACCTGGACAGTTTGCCTACAGATTGCTGATTTTGACTACAGGACTGCCAGAATAAAATCAGATGTGTAATACAACAGTTGCTTCACGCTGCAGTCACACAAACATTGAATAATATAAGCGCAGGTTTAATAACCTGCACCCATATTATTCAATGTTTGTGCGACATTAAGAAACTCGGAAGACGGAAGTAGTGATGTGAAACGACAATCGGTTTACCAATAATCGCTTTAAAACCGATAATCGGTTTTAAAAATCCAAAGCCAATTATTGAATCTTTTTACTCAACTGTAGGTATTTGTTCATTAATTCATTTATTGCAAAATAAACAATAATATCCGCCGCCCATAACCATTACACGGTAAACTAAGCACATGCCGTCAATCACATAACGTAATGTGTCGTCTACTTTGACCTCCTCAGCTTGATTATTGAAAAAAAACTAACAAGAGGCGATCGTGTTTGTTACCGGAATAATAATAATAATAATAATAATAATAATACACAAATTTCTATACCGCCATAACGTCGTAACTTCAGAGGCGGTGGCAGAGCAGCATGACGTGTCGCTATTGAGATTGCCGCCTTGAAGCAACGGAACGTGTCCAAAGCCTAGTCTTTCTGAATCGCAATAAGTGACTGTCTGCAGGTTTGATGGATTAGGCCTGACCTATCCAGATGGTAGACCTACAGCGTGATACACTGAATTAATATAATAGGACTGCATAGTTTATGCATAGTTGCTGTTTGTTTAGCTTTGTAATATGATAGCGAATTAGCGGCATGTGCTTACTTTACCATGTAATGGTTATTATGGGCGGCAGCCATGATTGTTTATTTTGCAATGAATAAATCTGTAAAAAAACAGTACAGTCAACGGTAATGATGGTAAGATACCTACTAACACACGTTTTAGTGTCGGCTATAGGTCTTTCAGCGTAATTACAAAAAATACGTAATGTAGTTCATCAAGTAATGCCAATATAGGACTTTGCATAGGCCTGGCCTATGCGGCGTTCATCTGCAGTTTCAAATAATTAAGGACCTTTCGATTATCGGTAAAAACTGGTTTCGGCAAATCGATAATCGGTTGTGAAAAAAATTCGGTTTTCACATCACTACTTGGAAACAACTGAATCATTCGTTATTGTCGTCATTATAGTTTATTTTTTTGGTATTTGCACGTGCTTCTTGATGTAATAGAGCGCTTTTGGGTATTTTATTTGTGTAGTACAGTCGGCTATATAGGCTTCGTTCTTTCGTTCGTTCTTTATGGGCAGTGGTCCAGCCTACCCTGACCCCAGCACTGAGACCTTTTTTGAATCAGTCCGCAAAGTTATTTTTACAAGTTTAAATCCAGAAAAAAACACACAGAAAAAAACGCGTCAGCAACACAGAAATGGTACTAATACGGAAGTAACAAGCCTAAATTTTAAGACAATTACATGTTGCAATAATTAGGACAACTTCAAAAACACAAATGCCGGCGCACTTGCAAATCACTCTGATCTTGTCAAACTGTCGTCATCATGATGATGAACAAACTTAACAGGCCATTGTGCATACAAAGACTGCTGCCGACGGACGCCGAATTCCAGTAAGTAACTACCAGTGATGTGTGCAGTATGCCGCTTAATGTTCTTATTATTCAATGTTCATGCTACTGCAATGTACATAAAGCAAATATTATATTACACATCTGATTTTATTTTGGCAGTCTTGTAGCCAAAATTAGCAATCTATAGACCAACTGTCCAGGTAGTAGGTGAAATGTATAGTGGGCAAACTGTCCAGTTGGCGAACTGTCTAGAAGACAAAATGTCTCGTAGGTGAAATAACCAGTAGGCGAAGTGTCCAGTTACCCAGGCGGACGACCACACCATGTCATGTGGTTACTTTTGATCCTATCTATCGGTGTTCAGTAGGCGAAATGATCATACAGTAGGTGAACTGTCCAGTAGGCGAAGTGTCCAGTGGGCGAATTGTCCTTAATTCGTCCACCTGCATCACCACTAATTACCGTCGCCAGCCTCGTCACAGAGATGCGGGAGTAAGGCTGGCACCGCGAGTACTCGAGTAGTGTTAACAACTGGAGTAGTATTTTACTACTCGAGTACTCGAAACGTTAGTACTTCCGGTTATCATTTCCACTTCCGGTCATCCTTTTTCCACTTATTTGCCTTTAATCTATGAGTACTTGGTCTTCGGCATTATGACAATTTATGATAATATTTTATTGAGAACTACGAATTTATGCTCACAAATTAGTGCCTGGTGCGTCATTTTGGATCCATTTTGTATACGTGTACTCATGATTCCGTAACTTAGCCATTTACTTACCTAAATTTCAACTTTCGGTTTTATTCGAGACTTCGAGTACTCGAGTACTCGATAATAGGATAACGTGCTAGCACCCGATACCCGATACTATCGGCCACGGTGCTACCGATCCCGATACTGGAGGTGACGTCGCAGTCCGTATGTTATTTTGTGAAATGTATATACGGTAAACGTATCCGTTATTTTGCCGTACGTTAAACGTACGCTTCACCAAATAGTTTTAAACTACAGTAAACCATTGATGTATTAAAACTTCACATTGGTTGCAGTGACTGATAAACGCTTGTGGCGTTATACCAGTAAACTGCCCCTCACTTCTGCAGAGCAGCGATAGTCATCTAAATGTCGCGTCATCCCGCGTCAACGCACGGTGAGTCAGTCCAGTCGTTACGGCCGCAGTGAGAATGCTACTTAACCAAGCAGACCCACGGAGTCCGGGCGAAAGTGACCGTGGGAAACTGTGGGAATGGAGAGAGCTGCAAGTGCAAGCATGATGTACTCATCACCTCGCCGCCAGTGTCATTCACTCATTTCCGACACCGCACGCCGTGGACCACGCACGCCGCTGAACACACGCGGGTGCCGGCCGTTTGGTGGCAGTTTATTTATGACTGGCGATTGCTAAAGCTGTCAGCCACTGTCCAACTGAAGCTGTTTGATGCAGCCAAGACGCGTGGTGCACACACACACACATCATGGCGGCATCAAGCAGCTTCAGTTGTTTGAGCGTCGCCGGGAGTGGAGGGACGTGACGCATGACAAATTAACTGTTGGTATCGAATTTCACACTGCGCACTGCGGCTTATCAGATCGTCGTGGGTGGCCAGACGGCGCAGCGCCACAGACTGTTGTCTGCCCAGTATTGGGCACGATTACTAAGAAAAGTATTGGGCCAATAGCAATACTACCCAATACTGGCAAGTATTGGCCAATACCCCAATACCCCAATACCGGTATCGTTCGAACCCTAGTCACCGGAACAACAGCTCATGGTCGAACGAAAACGAGGCCATATGCAGTTAACATATACTATGTTTAGGGATGTTAAAATTGTTTTTTTCTGATATTCGATTCTCGGGAGCAAAAATTCGATTTTTTTGATTATCGTTTATCAGCCGACGCGAGAAACTGATTCAGACAGGCGTCAAGTACGGCTGTGCATCATCAACGCATACAAACTTTAGCACGCCAAGTCGCCCGGGGTATCATGGATCAACGACTGTTGTGATGACGTACAGGCGCTCATCAGTTATGGCGAGACAAAGCAGACATCAAAAGGCATCCCGCCACCGACATGCTACGTGGTGATCCAACTGATAAGCCGGGCAAATGTTTGCCGGTATCACCGACATGTGAACTGAAAGCGACACGCCAGAATTAAAATCTGACACTCATTGATGAAACTGGCTCTGTTTTCAGCAAGCATACATCAAAGCCTCCAATCGCGCATTCACAGTTCAGATGCGCTATACGCGCGGTGTCAATAAAGGGAGTGATCGTGGGGAGATGGGGAGAGGGCAATTAGCGTCTGCTATGTCTCGCCACCGGCCTCATTTTGTTCTCATGATCTGTCAATGCGAGCCGTCTGCTTGCTTCACTCGCGGAGTCAGAGTACTGCTGATTATTATCACACTCCGTATCGGTGGAGACCATATTCGCCGATACGTCAGTGCAGTGAATGATTACTCACCGATATACGATATCGGTCTATCTCTATAAGTTAGTACAGTTGCACAGCGCAGTATTGGAAACGATATTCGATTTCTGTAAATCAAAAAATGAGAACGATAAAAAATTTCAATAATCGAATTTTCGAAAATCGTTTAACATACCTAGCTATGTTAGTGGTAGGTGGTGTTGGATGAATGGTTCATGCATTCAGTCAATTAATGCATAACAAGTCACATGAAATAACCCACCCTTGTAACTCACCTTGTGCGGCCTCACTGGCAGAAATTCCAACCAGAGAGGCCTAGGGCTTAGCGGATCAGTTCATGAAAAAGCCCATCTTGGTCTTTCTTAGCTTATCCAAACCGTTTTTAAAGTTTAAAGGCGTTGAGGCTGGTAGCTCCAACTATCTGCTGATCCAGCGTGTTCCACCTATTGACCACTCTATTAGAAAAGAAATAGACAAACAGACGGACAGGTATGTTATTTTCGCAGTAGGTAGCCAAGGTGGTCTACTGCCTACACACGGGAGATGGCCCGCTGCCTTAGCCTGTGGCCTGCGTTACGGAATAAAAAACCTGAAACTACAGGATTACCAAGAAATAGTATCGTATAGGGTTGTTAAACGATTTTTGAAAATTCGATTATCGAAATTTTTTATCGTTCTCGTTTTTGATTCACAGAAATGGAATATTGTTTCCTATACTTCGCTATGCAACTGTACTAACTTATAGAGATAGACCTATCCGTTTGTGTATCTCCGCCGATACCGAGTGTGATAATAATTAGCAGTAATCTGACTCCGCGAGTGAAGCAAGCAGACGGCGGCGGGATGCCTTTTGATGTCTGCTTTGTCTCACCGTAACTGATGAGCGCCTGTATGTCATCGCAACAGTCGTTGATCCTCGATACCCCATGCGACTGTTCGGCGCGCCAAAGCTTGTATGTGCCAAACAGTGGCTGTTGGAGGAATGTACCACTGCTGCTGCAAACGCAGCTGGAGAGAATCGTGAGGCCGAGGAGCAGACAGGACCACCAACAAAACGTCAGCGCGTTGACGACGCACAGCCGGACTCATCATCCGTACTTGACGCCTGTCTGAACCAGTTTCTCGCATCGGCTGATAAACGATAATCGAAAAAAAATCGAATTTTTGGTTCCGAGAATCGAATATCAGAAAAAAACGATTTTAACATCCCTAGTATCGTATAGTATAAGCATAAATATACTATTGTTTTTCGGCATTATCCAACTTTAGCCCCCGCAGGGGGCTGACTATTTTTATGGCTATAAAAGTGCAAATCAATGCAAAATGGAATGTGTCACTAACCATTCTATCCTCCTAGGTCACTAACTTTCGAAATCTAGGAGTTCGAAATATATTCACAATGAAAGGAATTAAATAAGTAAGTGTTATACACACATGTACAGAGAGCACATCTCCATCAGCTGGTCTCGATAGCGTTATTCCAGGTGTGCTCCAGTGGATCCGTCAGTTGTCACGTGCAGGCCAAGGTTGGTTGGTCCCACCCACCCACGCTATAGACGCCCTACGCGAAAAATTTGACTTAT
>Ga0209780_1001524_pt1 | contig 15383 bp, 13 predicted proteins | sample WorMetexBAHAMAS2_FD_187384 | JGI IMG/M metagenome (GOLD analysis project Ga0209780, IMG submission 187384) | Marine gutless worms symbiont microbial communities from Max Planck institute for Marine Microbiology, Germany - Inanidrilus exumae... | ecosystem: Host-associated > Annelida > Digestive... | reverse complement strand
TGTTGCGGTGTACGCAGCAAAAAAATCAGTAATGGCATCAGCGCGACTACGGCAGCTGACTGCATTGCTCCCAACTGGCCGGTGTGGCGGTGTCACAGTAACTTTCCCCCGCTGCAATGCTGCCTCTCGCCAAAATACTTTGACCACTCGTTTATGTTCACACAGCAGATTATTTTCAGCTGGAATTGGTTGAGGAGAGTCAATGAAGCAACTGTTCACATGGAAAACGGCTGTAAAAACGGAGTTGATGGTCGTGATGGCGGTGTACCTTATGAAGTTTGTGTGTACACAGCGTTTGGAGGAATTATCGGTCGCCAGTTCTCGACTCGAGAACGAAGTCAAGTATATTCGTCGTGCGGCGTGCGTTAACAGTGGAGAGGTGATATATCCACCACAACAACAGGATGTTACCAGACCACAGCAGCAGCAGCAAGTACGTACTCGGTGAATTGCCAAACAACATAGCAAAGCTATCCGTATCACGTTCGGGCTTTTGGGATGGCATATGGGATCAAAGGATAGGACCAACAATATGGATACATTTTATATTTTTAGAATTGGAACTTTTCGTGTGTTTAGGGTGTTTGAGAAAAAAATTGCACAGAGTTTGCAACCGAACGGAATATGAATGTAAGCCATTGTAAATTCTTTGCCAAACAGTGCAATCACATATCAGACAGTTTGGGCAACTGCAAGTTACTGGAAATGTTGAGTGGGACCAAAACCAGCCGAAAAATTAGATGGATTGTATGCCACCAGTTCTTCTTATTTGCTGCACAGTTGCTGGCAGAGATACAATTATTGTAGATAGTTTGTTGTGGCTTTGTTCAGGGAAAGAGATAACGAATTCCTTATATGTGTGTAGGAAATGTCTTGGAATTGGCATTTAAGCATTATACGTGCATATTTGCTATCAATATTTGCGTTTGAATTTCCATAATTCCTAAGCACTGCCCTCACGTATTGTTGTTTGTTTTGTAGCCGAAATAAACGTTGCTAGTGAAATTTACTGTAGCATGCTATAAGCAGGATATTGGCCAAGAGTGAGTGTAGTTTATAATATGCCTGAAATGCTTAGATACTGTTGATGGGTGTTAATAAAAGTTCGCAGACTGTAGAAAATCACTTTATTAATCATCACAGGTTGTTTAGTAGCTTTTGGGATAACAGGATAACTCAAGTCAACCTGTAAGATAGTTGATGTATGAATGTAATTGCTACATGCACCAACAACAGTCACGGGGTAAGGTTTTTCACTGCCATTTGCATGTATGTCTTTTTCCTGCATGACATTTCAAAAACCGATGCAGCTAGGATCACTAAACTTGACATAGAAATGTTCCACGATGATTCTTGGAAGCGCATTATTTTGGGGTCAAAGTTCAAAGTCACTGGTTTAAAAAAACATTGCTGGCATGGGTCTTTGCACTCTTTTGTGTGATGGTTGCTTCTAGTTTATCTACTACTCATTGTGAATTGTTGATGTAAAAATACAGACTCCAGATGCTCGCCAATCTTCTGAGCGTGTGCCGATGCTTCCGCTTCATAACACCAGTGGTAAGAACAATCTTCTTAGTGAACTTTGTCTAATGATGTGGAACGACCTGCGTGTCTTGTGCAGTCTGAATTTGAAAAGAAAAGAAAACTTGTGCATGTATTCTGTTTGTATTTTACTGATACGGGAGACTGGCAGTAGACAGACAGCGAACAGGGAACAACACCCCTTCCCCAGGGGTCCGGTGCTCGATGAAGAAAGTATGAGACCAGATCAGTGCTTCGAGTTTCTGGCAGTGCTTTGCCACTGATGGCTGGTTGTCTCACAGGAGTAGGTTTAGCGACAACATCAATTGATCTCGCCAGTGGCAGCGTCGTAAAAACGACAGGTGTCCAGCATGATTACGTAATCACGACGCAACGATGGCCGTTTTGTTGGCCAGACGGCCGTCACGGTTCAATTGGCACGCCGGTAGTGGCCGTGATCTCAGTCTGTCTGTTGTGCCCAGCTTTGTCTGTAATGTTGGTACCGTAATAAACGAAAGTCTGTACTCTTGGAGTCCGTTTTAACCATATTATCACACATCGAAATTAACAGAAACTCAGCCGGGACCTGAAAAAAGTCTGTATTAAGCGAGTGTCCGTTCTAACGAAGTTTTACTGTAATACACTGTGATGTGGGTAATTGGGTTCAGTTAGGAGTCAGTGATGATGTTACAAGGCCAGAACGCCTCCACTGCTGCATGGTCTGTGCATGCGATTTGTAAGTTCCCAGTTTGATCCCCTTCTGTTTCACTGTCACGCAGTGACCTCAGCACCAAACAGTATAAATTGGTACTGGCCATAGCCAGTTACGCTTTGAATCTGGGAAGGCAACCGCTGGCCTGGCAAAAAGTAATGGCAGGCTAATGCTGGGTTCATGACTGACGTTATCTGTGGGCTCTCTGCCTAGTAAACTGAAGATCGTCAACGACCTCTGTGGTCCTTAAGGGATTATGGGATTATTTTTTAATCTTGACACATTGTAGCAGTTGTAATTAAGTTTTTGCTGACACTTCATTCTCCAGTCTGACGGACCATTCCCAGGTGATCTTTATGGCAGATTAATCTATTTCAAACAGTTTTCTGGCAAGCTTTAGTGGCTGATTTTGCCAGTTGTATTTCGTCTCGTGGTGATTGTTGTAGGCGTCAGCGGAGCTCAAGAGTTGACGCAAGAAACAACCTATTTGGAGACCGATTTGAACACGGGAGACTGCCGTAACATCGCCGTGAAACCGAAATCCTCTGCCACGAAGTTGCAGCTGCCTGAATCTCTGACTGTAAGTGGTGGAGTTAGTAGTGGTCTTCACAGCATCAGTCAGACGCAGAGATTTCTAGGACAGGATGTTGCTTCAAGTCAGTATTCATTACCTGACAAGTCTGCAGCGTTTGGATACCACAGTGCCGGGAATACCCAGAATGTTACAGCCAGTGGACACTCTGCATCTGGCACCACGGTTGTCATTGACACTCACTCGGGAAACCCGCCTGTCACCGAGGCGGGATTTCCATCAGTCACCGATCAGAAATTCTCGTCGGAGATTCCCCGGTCAGAGGCCAGAAGCGGTGTCTACTCACTCGCATCATCTCGACTGTTGGTCCAGCCAGCAGTGTCGAAAACTGGCAGTGATGCGGGCAACTGGGCAGACCAAAGGCTTGCTGCGGATGTGGCTGAAGGCTTACGTGATAATTACCAACATCGCCAAATAGTTAGTAGCCACAGAGAAAATGCCGATGGCGCACAGCAGTCCAGTGATCGAAAACAGTTGACAGCTGATATTTCCCAGGTTATTTCTCTCGTTTTCTTGTATTTGCTGCACATACGTTTTAAGTGTAACTTCTAGTAGAATTTGTACCATAGCTACACATTCTGTATCTACGCAGTGATTCGGCACTGACGGTTTGCCAGTAGGATGGGCTTCTCACCTCCATAAACCTGTTCTATACATTTTAAAGGTTGCTTTAGGTAGACTTGGTGTGACAGAATGCTGAGAATGATAGTTTTAAAACAGCGTATTTTTGTGTGATCTGAGTAGCAGTATTTTGGTTATTGGACTTTGGTAGTGTGAAGAAGTATCTTTATGCTGCGTGCACAAAGTTAGCATCAAGTTAGATCTAACCCGTTTTTGTGATTTTCTCTGTATGTTATGGGTTGTTGAATCCAGATCCGGTTTATGCTTAGTTTGGCATAATTTTTGTTCCTTTAGGGCTGCGAGGTGTTAACACTGCTAGTTTGACAGTGCCCGTTGGCTGGTGCGGCCGACCGCCCACGCGCCCAGCGGCCTGCCCGCCCGCCCGCCGGCAGCGTTACAGACGATGACAGACAACAGATGTCAGCGAGCAAAACAATACTAGCCAATAAGGCGGGCTGGTAATAAAGAGTGAAAACATAGTGAAATGCCAGTAGCAGTAATAATTTGAGTATACACATCAGTCTGGAAACACTAGTAAATTTTTACATGTACTCTTCATTGCCATGAGCTCTGTGGCAGATGTACTGCTGTAGTTCAACAACATTTTGGCTCAGAAAATGATGAAATTTAAATTTAATAGTTGTGAAAAGGTCATGTCAGACATTTATGTTGTCAAACGTACTGGTACATTCCATCAGAAGCAAATGTCTTATTAGAAGCAACTGCTTTGTGTTTTTTGCTTGCATTAGTAACTGAATCACGGCTGATAAATAACTTTAATTAACTAATTTTTTTCTGAAGCCCGATAAATTGCAAAACGGGACGTTTCAAAATAGCTGTTCTCGCTGATTTATGTTGTGTATGAGTAGGCACCATTAAGACAAGTGGAAGGCTTCAGTCCAGCATCAAGCAGTAGTCATACTGCAGGAGTTGAGAGGTCAAGGTCTGAAATGGCAAGAGATGTCAGAAGTCAAGACCAACTTCTCACCGGGCATGTAGATCGTCCTTCAGCAGGTCTGGTCATGATCTATAATGCCCAGTTACTTACTTAAGAACAATGATACGGTACAATGACATAGCGTTGACTTGTTTCAAAAGTTTTGTTGAAGAGAATGTCTTGATGCCTCTTGAAGCCAAAAATGTATTGTATTCTGCTTGCGGATGAATTTAGGGAGGTATTTCTTAGACACATTTCTGATGTATATAAATGAACGTTCACCATACTTAGGCTGGACTAGTGGAAGGAGGCACGCATGGTTACAGTTAATATTATTATCCGGTCAGAAACTGTGGATGACCCCACAGTCATGCAACCAGGATTCGATCTGCTGTGATATTATTGGTCACTAACAAACTGCTTTTGGACTGACTTAGTCCACTGCACATCCTGCCAAAAATGTGGCCATACAACGACTGAAAACAACAAACAATGCTGCACGTTACTGAAGATGCAGCAGCTGCAAAGTTTAACACTGCACTCAGCTGGACTATGCCACTGCTGGTGACAAATAGTGAACTATTTTCTTTCTCATGTTTTTCATCATGACAACAGCGCTGACAAGCGAGTGCACATCCTGTTTTAAAAGATGCCTAAAGTTATTTTAATAGGTGTTGTGTGGTGCTCTTTATTTGTGATTTTTACTATGCAACACTGCCTGCTGTCTGTCGATGAACAGACAAACCACCCCTTAAAAGGGCATGTCAGGGTCACGTGATCCATTTTCTATTTCTACAACCGCAGTCATATCTCCGGAACAGTAGAAGTGAGAGTCACAAAATTTTGTATACTGATAGAGTATGTCAAGTGTTAGCCTTGGGATGACAAGCTGCCCCTAATGGGTGTGGTCAAGACATGATATGGCGTGTCGTGCGGTCCCTTTGTGGTAACTGAGCTCCTTGTTATAACACCTTGTAGAGTGTTGTCGACTAGGTTTGATTGTTGTAGTTTGATGACACTGAGCATCCACATTTGGTACAACTTGTCAGCTGTGACGTGAAGCATCACACGATCTGTTTGCAACAGCTGTGCCTCTTGTTAAAACCCTGAGTATTAAAACAATTGTTATAATGATGAAGGCGACTGCTGAAGCATAAGCAATGAAGTAACCTTAAGAATGGAACACCAGTAGATTTTTCTTATTTTATGAAGTTTTTTTGCCACCGAAGATTTCAATGTTTGGAATTGTTTGTGATCTTGGCAGCTGGTCCACGTTCAAAGTCCTTGACTCGAGAATTACCACATCAGGACGTCCAGCCTGACCGAGTGAGTCACTCTTGTGTGATATTTTACCAGTTAATGTTGATATGAACAAGAGAGACAATAATTGTCAATCTCTAGATTGACAGTTAGAATAACAGTTTTTGTTGTATATCAGTAAAATATAATAGTAGCACGTGGGTACAAAGTGGGTGTAGGTGTCAGCATTAAGGAGAACAACTTTTTTCTTCCTAATCTGAATTTTCTAGTTGCCGTTAGCAAGGGTATGTGGGCAGTGAAACTTTGCTCTAAGAAAATTCTACTCTGGTTAACTGAGGGTGTCGGCTAACACAGCTTGACCTGTGTAATTGCCAAACAGTGTGTAAGTATTGTAGTATATATCTGGCTGCTTCGATTTATTTTAAATGTTCCATTTACTCTGTGAAAGTAAGTATTCTAAGTTTTAACTTTCAAGGGCTCGTGACCTTTACCTTGGATCGGGTCATACTGCATGCCGTCTTGCATCTATTCTATGAACAAAGCAGATTGATAAAGAGGTTGTAACCTTGCTGGCTGCTGTTGGCAGAGCAGTATTCAGAATGTTGTGGTAACCACAGAAGATATCCTTTTAGTGACAGACTGGTACCATATGTTCCCGTTGTTTGTCGTAGGTGGCAGCGTCTGATGATACACTTACTGCTGGTTCATCATTACGTGGACCAGACTTTGCGGGTCCTGCTAATCGTGATGCTGATAATAAGAAATCTGATGCCAGCGATGTTAGTTACCGACAGTTTGATCATACAACGATTGACCGAGAAGTGGTAATTGTCATCTCCTTAGATTCTTGCCATTTATTTGGTTATGATTTGTATGGTATTGTAATGTTTAACGTCCCACTCGACACATTATAGGTCATTTCGGAGACGATTTTACAGGTCAGATGACCCAACCAACAGTGTAATAGCACTGAAGGATGATAGCCTTCCAGATCAAGGGCCAATCCCACAGGCTCAGCAAACTAAAAGGTAAAGAAAAGGAGGGGAATTGGTAGGTGTATGTGATGTGTGTGAGACGTGTGGCAAAGAGGGCTAAGTAGGAGTAAGCAGCTTGTCTGGTATTTACCGTGTCCTAGAAGCTACTTAGCTTATGCCACGTTAATCAGTACGTTCTACTACTTCTAAAGTGTGCCCCACTAGATGTGGCCTATCTGGTTTACCCTGACTGGTGCTGTGTGTTGTTCCAGCCAGCGGCCAGCCAAGTCTATTTACTTCAGTCACGCCAGCACGGCCAACGCCCTGACGCCGCTAGATCAATGTGTCGGCTACGGTCACAGTTTATAGAGGACACCGTCAAACTCTCTTTTTCCCGCCTGTGATTATCATGTGTGTACGAATTATTTGAAATAATTCTTTTTGGTGAGGTTTGAACCCCAGCCACTAAGCGCGTCATGCTCTACTGCACATGGCGCCCGAGTGCTTTGACCACTGGGCTACATGGGCAGGTTAATTCAGATAGCAATGTATTGTAAGATGCACATGACGACACTGTCACTCTAACCTCGGCATTCAGGTTGTCAGTAAGACTGCCAACAAACTGAGACTCAATTGGATTCTGCCGAGTTAGCAATGACAGATAGTGTGCCAGTTTGTCGACTGTTGTGATAATAGTTCCATGTCCAAATGTGTCATACTGTGGCCGTCCGGCCCGGCCAAATATCTGCATGACGTCAAGAACGCCTAGGTCAACGAATGAACCTTTCTTTGCATCATAAATTTGTGTTCCCTGAAACAATCACAAAGTCGCACATAACACCGAGCTGGAAGCACTAGTGCAATTTTTTTACAATACCCAATGTAGAAGAACAAAATCCCCCAAAACTTTCAAACTTGGTTGATCTTCTTCCGATCTGTGCTGCTCGGCTATGTGATACAGCGCAAACTGAAAACAAAAAAGTCAAAATCAAAGTTAATAATAAATAGGAATCGGCAAAGTGCCATCTAGTGAGTTAACCCTATCCTCCAACCTCAATCTTACTAAATTCATCCAACTGTTCTTTGGTACATAGTCTACTATTTCACAAAAATACACCCATAACTTTTTGAGTTAGTTCACAAACAGACAAATGACAGTCAAAACATTACACTTGCCGACCTGTAGATAAGGTAATCTATGTACTTTTTTTACACTAAAAAGCTGCACAAATTGACCATGGCTTGGTATCAAACAAACAAACAAAGTGTGTGTCGTTAACAACATGCTTCTCAGACAACAGTTCATTATCCAGTAAAACTAACAACCTGCACAACAAACTAGATGCCAATACTAACAACACCATACCTTGATGACAACTGCATGTGCTGGCAGATTGACGCCCCAAGCCAGCGTAGCTGTGCAGACAATGACACGTATCAAGCCCTCGGCAAAATAACGTTCAACGAGGTTTCGGTCCTGACGCAGCATACCAGCGTGGTGAATGGCAAAGCCGTTGGGAAACAGCTCACGAAGCTGCTTGTTTCGACTGTGAGACATCTACCACAGCAAACGTTTAACGCGATACGATACAACATGTATTTACGTGCGCTCAAAAGATGGCGCTATGGCCAGCTTAATCTACATATGGCACAGAAACAAAAAAATAAAGAAAAACTAAAAACAATAAAAAATTAGCCCCGTACGGGACTGACGGTCAACTCTTCACAACTGACATTTCTGCCAAGTTCAAAGTCATGAGACACAAAAAATAGGACAAGTATCAGAAATCAGGCCCAATCAAATTTAGATATTGTGCCCTAGTTTAGGAATCAGTAGTTAGTTGCCAGCTCCTGTTGTAAATAGCGGAATAAATAGCTTTTAAAATGGAAGGATTTCCAACTTTGAAGAGCTCTTGACCTTGACCTTGACCTTGGATTGGGTCATACTGCATACTGTCGTGCATCACTCATCGACCTTTACATACATGCCAAATTTCAGTGAAATCGAAGATACTTTTTGTGGATGGACGGATGTACATACATACGGACGGACATTTGAGACCCACTTTATTAGGTCAACTCAGAAGAGTGGACCTAAATATACTGTAAGTCTCAAGTCATTTACAACAAAACTGAACTAACTTGCTTGAGAGCTTCTGCCAATCTGGCCGACTTGTCAGCAGCAAACATCAACATCTGTCCACTGTTCCTCGCTATCTCACACAGAACGTTCGCTGTACGAACGGTCTCGTTTCTTGCGTGTACAAACACCATCACCTTCAAAACAACAAATATGCTGCACACCACCTTACAGTATCTCAGAAAAACTAGAAAGCTCTCATTCAAGGCTGCACCTACCACTTTAGTAATATTTTTCATCCTGTGACAGTGATCGCTGATCTATGACCTTAACCTTCTTCAACTTGATCTTGAACCAGCAAGCTAAATATCTGGGTCAATGATTACGTCGTTAGTTCAATGTTACTGTCCAAAAGCACATACATACTGGATGAATTGCTCCATCTGGACCAACAAGTTACCGCACTGCACAACGCGCTATCTTAGCTAATTCGTACTATGTTTCACGAGCTATTGGATTTATGAAGGTTTCAAACAGCAAACGTGACCTTAAAGGTCATTCAAGGTCATTGTCAATGGCGCCATTTGATAGGCCACATACGATTTGCTATTAATCTTACATTGCAACTATGTCTCTATCTTGCACCATTTCCGAGATATTACCACTTATTTCCCAAAATTTAAAGAGGTCACGTGACTCTGAACACATCCCTATTGGGAGTAATATATCACACATGCACTTATACTCCCCTGTATCGATCAGTACAGGAAATTTAAAGTGCCTAACTTCACCAACTAAAAATATAATTGGGGCAAAATTTAAAAAACGGGTCACATGACTCTGACCACACCCCTTTTAGGGTGGTTTGTCACCGTAGGCTAAGACTTGATACAGTCTACTTGCAAGCAGAATTTGACGACTCTATCATCAACCATTCCAGAGATATCACTGGGGACATCAAAATTTAAAGTGGGTCACGTGACCCTAACCACGCCCCTTTTAAGAGTGATTTGTGATTTTAAGGGTGATTTGTCATCCTAATGCTGGGATTTGACATAACCTACATGCATGCAAAATGTGACCACTCTAGCTTCAGCCATTCCAGAGATATGGTTGGTGCTCACCAAAATTTAAACGGCTCACGTAACCTGACCACGCCCCTTTCAGAGATGGTTTGCCTTCCGAGAGCTAGCACTTGCTATCGTCAATCCACCTACCAAATTTGAAGTTTACCTCTACCCACTACGAAGATATGAAAAGATACAAAATATCGAAAATGGGGTGGTTTGGGGTAGTTAGGGTCACTCAAGGTCACTGGAAATAGCGCCATTAAATTCCGAGCATACGAGTTCCTATTAGTGTTATATAGTAACTATGTCTCTAACTTGCACCGTTTCTGAGATACAGCAAGATATTGGTCGGAAACCGCCAATTTGAACCTATCCTACCAGTATCTGGCGCCCTTGTAGGGGGTGACGCCGTTGAAATTTCTCCAACATTTTTGGCGTCAGAAAACTACAGTCCCTAGACTAAAGTGTGGCATTGTTTGTGTGATCCTACGTTTAGCCGTTTTGGTACAGTGGCAGCTTGTGACAGACAGACGAAAAGACGGACAGATGGACACACGATGACAGCATATAAAACGCCAGCATAGTGTCATGCAGTAATAAAATGGTCATTACTCATCTCCACCTACTAAGTCAGTCAGTGAAATACGAAATACATCCAGTTACAGAACCATCAAATACAGATTTACAGTGAAGTGCCGACCGAAACGGGATTACCAATTAGTTGGAGTTTAACGTCCCATTTCATCACAAATATGGCTATATCAGAGACAAAAAAGGTCAGGCGTGGAGAGCTAGTGAAGGCCAGCGATACATTAATCTCAACCCTGGCAGCCTTTTCGTTCAGCAGCCACTCAAAAAGGAAAAGGGATCGAGAGGCTCCAACAACAGGGGGAGACAACCATCACACCGCAAGACAAAACTAAATCGAATACTAGCATAACAAGCATGCATCCTAAACTATAAAATACATATAATACGATGTCAACACACACAAAAAAACTAAAGCCAGGTTTAGTTGACTCCTACGACATCCGTCCTGGAAACAGAGTGAAACTACTCTGGTAAAATGGAAAGGGATGGAAAAGCAAGAAAACAGATAAAGCAAGTAAGAAAGGAAAAAGGGAAAAGTATAAGATACTAAAAGATAGAGTAAAAGTTGGGGAAGTGAAGGGATAAGGAGGGGATTGCCCTGGGGCCCACATGGGGAAGAAACAGAATTAGTGAGGCAGCCAACCTGATGACCATTGCGCACTTGTTGTACGACCTTCTCATAACACACAGTGTTGAAATCATGCAACTGTTGCATTCTGTTGGTCGTCTTAATGCCTAGAAGTACACAAAAACAAACAGCAACAATAAGCACATTTAGGCTGTTATTTCTGAACAACTCTGGTAAATGGACACCAGATTCACCACAGACATCACTATATTATACTGTTGGTGACAATTTAATATCCTTATTCACTTACTATAACCACTGTGTTTACCTTCTTGTAATGCAGACTATAACTCAGAAACTGACACATACATAGATGACAGTATGCAATAATAAAATGGACTTCATATTCTTCACACATGCTATTTACAGTGCACATGAAAATCACGATTATTATGAAGTTCTGAGGAATGACAGTAAATATATGTACCTTTACTCACAAAAGGGCTAAAATCAAAACTGTCGCAGCTAATAATAATCAAGAAATCAGCAACAATAGTAACAACATCATATTTATTTAAATATAGAATAATAAGACACAACACTATCAATTATTGTAATATCAGCATTACTTCAACCAATAATCCACTTTCAACATCAGCACTGCCATAAACATTACCAATAAATGTCTGGGCCAATTCAACAGGACGAAAGCGTCCATCGAAGAAAAACAGCCCTTTATGCAAACTGACACCAAGAAAGCGTGCAACATCAACGTAGTTTGGCAGCGTAGCTGACAGACCAACAATGCGGATCATTTTCTGCGAACTTTCCACCTGTGCAACCAAAAAGATCATAACGACATCAATTTCCACAAACCTACCTCACTGCAAAATCTTAGAAATCTTACTCCACACATACATACACATACATTATTTATAAAGTGCCAGTTATTGTGAAATAAATCTGAGGCACTAGCTTGGGATGACGAGATGGCATAAGCAAACTGGAATAGATGTGATTTTAGTTTACATTTAAAAGCTGATTGACAACTTGTCGATACGGCGAATGTGTACAGACAGAGAGTTCCAGTCATGTCACTTACAACAATATTCCAAAGTCTTTTCTTTACAGACAGTCTCTTCCAGTAAAAAACGACATAGTTGCTGAAAAGTGAGCCAAAAACTAAAGTGGAAAATAATAAGCTTTCTTGCAGAATACAAACACGCAAAAATGGCCAGTTAATAAAAGATAAACATATTAAATAGAGCTAAAAACTTATTTCTGTTTATGCTTGAACTGGACGATGAATGCAAAATCTTTTCAAAACTATTAGTGACTGAAAAATATGTTCTTGGCTGCAACCTTTCTATCCACCTGCCCATGTAGCTCAGTGGTCAATGCACTCGGGCATCATGTGCAGTGGAGCGTGACGTGCCTCAAAAGCTGGGTGCAAAGCTCGGTCTGGGCGTGTCCGCCTTACACCAAAGAATTATTTCAAATAATTCCTACACACACGATGAACACAGAATAATACTGGGCATGAAACAGAAAGTTCAACGGTGTCCTCTATAATGTATGACCACTGCTGACACACTGAATAGCAGCGTCAAGGTTGTTAGCTGCACCAGTGTGGCTGAAGCTGAAAGGCGTGTCCGGCCACTGGCTGGTGCAGCACACAACACCGGTCAGGGCTAAGCCAGACAGTAGGCCACGTCTAGAAGAGGCACACAACAAATACCCGACAAGCTGCTCACTTCCTACGTATCCCTCCTTCACCCTACACGTTACGCATACACTAGCACACACTTACCAATTCCCCTCCTCTCCCTGGGCTAATGCACTGGACCACTGCGAGGTCTCAGCACTGAGGTCCAGAGAAGGCTGGACCTCTGCTTGCAAAAACAAATAAACAAACGAACCTTTCTGTCCATTCAACCAAGTGAGGCTCAAAAAAATCCCTTAGGGACAAATAGTAGTCGTGAAATCTATACGTTTGCGTTTTGTGGCCATAAATCCATATCTTTGCATCGATCAAGGCGAAATCTAGCAGCCAGGAACAGTGTTGCATTAAATCATGTCTTGAAACTTCGAGACAAGACCTTTGCCACGAGACCAAGACAATGACCAAGACCAAGACCTTAGTGGTTGGCCTGGAGATGAAGATCACGAATTTAAAGTTAGATCTCAAGACTTCTGGCCCATGACTCAAGACCAACAGTTTAGAAACTGGATGAGTGCTCTCATGACCAGAGACCTTGGTCTCGAAATCACAACACTGACTGCATTTCTTTATCCTTTCCTCTATTGTGTGTAAAAGTAAAACAACTTACTCGCATTAATAGTAATGCAACAAACTGAAATAAATCAGTCTAGATGAATAAATTCAAATCAATGCACAAAGACACTGACTAAAATCGACTTTTCTGATCAACCACAGTTACAGCACTTGATGGTAGATGGTTGAAAACTCACCAATCTCAGTGTACGTGCTACCAGACTCTCTATAACAGATCCACGGTCATCGTGAAGCAAGTGAACTTCGTCGATGATGAGAAGACGAACCAGCTGCGTCAGTGCAACATCTCCTGTGCTCTTCCGTGTAACAACATCCCATTTCTCTGGCGTTGTCACCAACATCTATTGTCAAACATGCTCCTAATTATAAAATGTTTAGCTATAACAATGACTAGTCAATAAATACCGATATAACACTTTAATATTCTTATAGTTCTGCTCCCAAAGCAAGTGTTTGTTAATGCTTAATGCCCATATGGTAAGAAGCATGCAGGCATTCCATGATATTGTTTACATATTCTATTCTATGGTTTACTATACTTGTCAGTTAGTCACACACATTACATTGTAATTAATTACCTATTAAATACTTAATCTTAAACAACAATACTTCATAGCAATCCTGCCACTGCCACTGATGAAGCTGGGTTTTGTTTAATTGGCTAATTCTGTAGATCATTCAAGGTTGGGTTTCCCAAACATCTCTTTAGATAGACTGCAGAAGTGACAGACTTCTTTTCTCACATTCAACCAACAGCGTCAAAAGTGCCAATGGAAAAATTGGCTGTCATAAAGAAACCGTGTCACAGAACTACAGTATAAAGGCACCTGAGTCTTCATGATCTCCGACTTGGACAGCTGCATGTCACCAGTCAGCTCTTGTACTGTTATTCCCAAAGCAGCCAGTCGCTGGCCAAAGTTCCGCACCATCTCAGCAGCCAACGCCTTCATTGGTGCCACGTAGACAATCTGCACAGCACAGTGGCAACCACAACTAACAACCTCCGTACTTCACCAGCAATGCATGTGATGGCATCTCGCAGTACCACATTCTACATCTGTTGTCCTTTTTCAAAAAAAGTCTGGATATCCAAATAAACATACATAAATAGACGCCATTTTAATGCTCAATTTGCAGGTAAAAGTGGTAAAGCCTTTTCCTCGACCTATTGCAAGAAAAGAACTTGTAGGGATACTTGGTGCAGTTTTCCACAGGCCAGATGTCCTTCCTGTCACACGATCAGCAATGTCTTGACAAAGCACTGAATGGAACTCAAAACACCAACATCGACTAAGGAAAATCACTCAAGACCTCATCCTTTCTTAACCTTCAACTGACTCCAATGGAAAGTGACATCGTGATCCTGTTATGCCACATCTCCCATACCAGTATCAGAGGTGTCTGCTGCAACTGCTATTACTGGTGTCAACTGTTTCGGTCAGAAACAACTTTCTACGCACATATTTGTGAGATTTACAAACTTCAGGTCAAGTCTTGTCTCACAAATTCGACCAAAGTTACAAATTTTGATCCAACTCATGTGGTGAGATTATGATTTCGAGATTTACTACAGAAGATGCTGTTGACAAAACATCATATTCCAAGCTGGATGTGACAGCAACTGGTGTAAGATTAGCCAATAAAACAAACATATGGAGTCAGTGGTACAAATCGTGTATTCAGCTAAAACACAGTAGCTGAAACATGACAATACCTTGAACTCATCAATCTTGATAACACCTTGATCGATGTGCTGCATCAGTTCACGAAGTACAGCCAGCATTGCTATGTTTGTTTTGCCAGCACCAGTCGGAGCACAGATCAGCAAGTTCTCATTCGAATTGTATGCGGCATCAAAGACAACTGACTGTATGAGATTCAGTTTCTTCGTGCCTTGGAAAGCCGTCTTCGCAATCTGCAATACGTTTAAATCAGGCATCATAAACAACTGCAGCATGTGACGATGATAGACTGTGACAAAATGCTTGAAGAGTGTCTACTATCTTCAATAACACTGTGTACATGAGAGAACAATGAAATGTATTACTGTCTGTTATAGTCAGGTTTCAGGTTGTATATGTGAAACGTGACACTCTAGTTTTATCACAGGCTGTGTGGTAGTGCCAGTCCTGTGTTAACGGCAACTGGGCCAGTCAATGAG
>Ga0209780_1001523_pt1 | contig 15383 bp, 14 predicted proteins | sample WorMetexBAHAMAS2_FD_187384 | JGI IMG/M metagenome (GOLD analysis project Ga0209780, IMG submission 187384) | Marine gutless worms symbiont microbial communities from Max Planck institute for Marine Microbiology, Germany - Inanidrilus exumae... | ecosystem: Host-associated > Annelida > Digestive... | reverse complement strand
GTATCCACCCACCCTCTCCAACCTGGGCCTGCCAAATTTGCAACATGTCACCCCTAAGACGCAAAAAAATTCAAAATCACCCCCTGAGTAACCGAAATACTGGCACTATGTGCTGCACTCAATGCTGCCGGTAATGACATCAGATCTCACAAGATCAGTTGTATAAACAGTTCACAGTCTAATGGGCAGATAAATGGCCATCATATCAAGCAATTCAACTATACAGATAGAATGCAAGATCAGTTGTATAAACAGTTCACAGTCTAATGGGCAGATAAATGGCCATCATATCAAGCAATTCAACTATACAGATAGAATGCAACACAAAAGACACAGATCAATTAAGTATGCTAATTTTCCATGCTGCCTTTATTATCCACTCATGACAACTGGATCCACAAAGTAGGAACAACAATGACAAACAGCCACTGATATGATAAACAAAAACAATTCCATGAGCAGTCAAAAACCTCAAAGTGATACAGAAAAAAGTCTACATAAGTCAAAGACAATAAGAGGTGACAAATAAAACACATAAAACAACATCCACCTCAAATTTGTCATCTTTGATGAGGCGGAGAAAGGCTCGCGACCCGGCAACATTACATCGCTCACCAATGTTGATGAAGTTTGTGTCGGGACCGATACGCAGAGGTTCTAAGCCTAAAACAAAAAAAAATCACCTTCTAACTACATGCACTTCCCAGCCTGACATGACATTTTCTGAAGCAATGGAGTAAATTTGGACAGATGCACTCGCTTAATAGTGCCTCAGCCGTGAGAGCTAGCGAAAGAGGTTCAATTATCACTAATAGGAAGTCAACAGTGCGCTTTCCATCGAGCCATAGATAAACTCTGAGCGTTACCCCTAAGTCCCCCCAAAGGGTGGCTCAAAATGAGACAATCTTTTTACATGTCTTTGTTGCAGGTAACCATAGACACTTCAAATTTGGTATGGCGATTGATCATAGCAAGTCCCAGCCTATGCATGACAAACTGTCCCTGAAATGGGTGTGGTCGCGTCACGTGATCCACTTTAAATTTCAAGGCCCTAAACATACCTCAGGAATAATTGAAGCTAGAATCGTCAAATTTCTTACACAGGTAGGCTATATCTAATGTTTCCAAAAAGACGACATGTCACTACCTAAATGGGCGTGGTTATGGTCACGTGACGGTTTTAAAATTTTGCCGTTTGCCATGATGCAGCGCGGGTTCGTCAGCGACAACTGAGTTACTTGTTAAATTAGCTGCCAAAAATGTACATTACTCCAATGCACACCTTGTCACTGCTGCATTTCTGGCACATAACATACAAAGCACCAATACACTTGCCTGACAGCATCATGAAATCTTCATACAGTCGGACTGGCGGCTTTCTTGGAGGCATCGACTTCACTGCTTGTGCTATAGCCCTGCATATGCACATCAGCACCAACAAATTGAATGTGCCACACGAGAAGAGACTAAGCTGGCTACTGAAACTGCTGCATAACAATAACAATATAGTAAGTGTAGAGCACCTTAAAGCCCAGCATACATCGTCAAATAGCTCTCATTCACTCTCAGACTGCCAAATTTTAAAGCTGACATTCTATATTGTTTACGTTGCATTATTATCTAGCCAACACGTTCTACTTTTTTTCTCCTTTATTCCTGTTACAAAAATTCGTGGCCACCCCTATCGACTGTTTGTAAATTGTGCTAAAAATAATGTTCTTAGGTTCTGGAATTTCCTACCAGCCGACGTTGTTGATTTCAGTTCATTGTGTCATTTGTGCAAACTATCACCAGGGTCGATTTCTCATAATTTCTTATTGATTAGTTTACGGTTTGTTCTTGTCAATATTGCATTGTCATTATTGTATTCTTTAAAGGGCAACTGTTAGTGTTTTGCCTTGCTGTCCTGTCCTCATGTGCTTTGTTTTACTTGCTTTTATTGTAACAAATTTTTCTGGCAAATAAATGATTGATTGAATGATTGACTGATTGATACTCTTTCTTGATAACAGCTCTCCATCTATATAATTTCCTTTGGAAACTGAATTTACAGGAACTGCACAATTCCATTGCTGCATTTTACCCCACAACCTCACCATGCCACTAACATTACATGACAGCAGCAACTTGCTGTTTTCAGTACTTTTCTTAAACTGAAATCTTCTTTCCATTGCAGTACTCCAGACTGTAAATAATTGCAGCACACTTTTCATTATTCTCGCCTGACCACCAGTGTCAATAACTGATGTGACAACTGTTGTCGCATGGGCTATAGTTTAAGATTACAATAATACACAATCACCTTAGCAGAATAGTAAAATTCTTGATCAAAGGTATAAAATAACATAAATCACGAATCAAAAACAATAGTAAAACCACACATACACGGATAGTGCCAACATGAACTGCGTATTATCTTTTTCTATCAATATCATTTCTTCACATAAATATATTTGATACGAACCGTATGTGATCAGGCGTTGTACCACAGCAACCACCAACAATATTGACTAAACCATCCTTTGCAAAACTCTAAAATTACACACGATTTCCACAATTCACCACTCATGTGAAATTACTGCCACTGTAAAAATGAGACTGGTTTGAAAACTAACATTAGCAGTCGTCTGTAACATGGTCTCACTGGCCATTCACTTGCCTGATAGCAATGCAAAATAAACTTAAAAATAAAACAACGACAGAAGATCTAACCAATAAAATCTGACGAAACTACAGTCAATAAAATGGCTGCATGTAACATCCTATGTGGCCTTAAAAACTGCTACTTGAATGTTCATTATGTGAGCTGCCTATTGTTCTCAAAATTATAGCACCACAAATCACTGTAAAGATACAACAGTGATACAAATATACACTACTCAACTATTACCACATGGGTACTGGCACTAGACGACCCGACATAAAGACTAAACAGCGTGGACACCTCTGGAGCGAGTCTGTGGTAAAGTCCGGGGCTGATTTTCTTTGGTTGGCATCAATGACGGTGACATGCCAAATATCCCGGAAGGTTGTCATTTGGGGAACATTGCCAAACATTGACGTGGCAGCATGTCGTAGTGTAAGAGTATTGGTCGTATCAACGAAGTTACTCTACGTCGAGCCCGGTTAGTACAGGGATGGGTGATGTGTCCAGGTTCGACTACCGGAGGAGGCACTTTATTTCGGTATGTAACCAGCCACCCAGGTCGACTCAGCCTTTCATCCTTTTCTGGTCGAAAAAATGAGTAGTAAGCTGTAATCGGATTGTTTCCTCACATGGGCGGCGCCATCTGGTTAAAGCTTACGGGATGAAGGCCTGGTGTGGTTGATTGGAACAGTGGTGTGTTTGCTAGCTGCATGCCATGGGTCCAACTGTACGTTAACGCGTGCAATGGATGGACGCAGTTTGCACTGCAGCACCATTGGCTCTTGCCAATCAACTGCCACTTCCAAGATTGTAAAGTGATTTACTGTGTAAGTAGCGCTCTACACGAATCAGACCATTACCTTCTACTTTTTTTTAAAACAAAGGTAACGTCTGAAAACACAGCCAGTTAAGAAAACCATGTGTGCATATGTGTGTGTCACATGTCCTAGTCCTATTATTTTGGGTTTCTGATTAACAAGCGTATTTTTTTCATTCAGAGTTACTCCTTATCTCCAAAAGTGAAATTTAACACTTCTGGAGCAGAAGCTTGATTGCTGTCCAAATACTATTATTACTGTTGCTATTAATCAGAACCTGTAGCATTTGTCCAGTATATTCTGGCATTTCATCGTATTCACCGAATGTGTTTGGCAGACCTAGTAAAAAGCACAGCAATACAGGCACACGTGCACTTATTAAATCACTTGATTAATTAACATCTTCAGTGCACATACACTGACAACATTGGCTAAATACTGAAATGTGTTTAGAAGTTAGTAATGTTCACATAACAAACAAATAAAAATGTAAAGTTCTCCCATACTCATTACCAAGCGTTGGGCCCGGAGCTGATCTCAAGTGTGCAGGCAGTCAGCACACAAGTGACTTAAAGCCATCCACCCGGCAGTAGGCTGCCATTACTTTCCACCTAGCCTGCGGTTACCTTCCCAGCCGAAAAGCGTCACCGTCCATCGGCCGGTACCAAATTATACTGCTTGGTGACAGAGGCACAGGCGTGTGAGCAGCTTGCCCAGGGCTGTTACCTGGAAGCAGATCGGAAGTTTTAATGGCTTGCTGGTGGAAACGAGTGCATTTAGACTGGGGACAAGACGCTGGATTCTCCTCATTGGTGTTAACTATACCATTGCTGTACCCAGTTTCACATAGAAATAAAACTAAATAAACATGCAAACATTTTAATAAACTAAAATTTATGATTACATCATTTACCAATAATAAGTAAAGTTCACCAATATGGATAGTTTTCAGCTGACTATTTCTAGTGGATGTGTAAAAATAGCCTCACCACTGTCCTAGAATTTCCATGGCTGCTATCAAGTACCTTCAGCCAGTCACATATGACAGTGATCTTGAAAAATAGCTATTACAGCTGCATCTATTTGACAGAGTTTTCATCAACTGCCAGCTTGGCAGTTCCAACAGGGCACAAACTATTATATGATCTGCCTCAGTGTGCAAATATTTCAATTAAATATGGACTCAAAAAAGCATCACATTACTACAAGGCCACGCTGGCCGATTCGTCTGATTTTGGGCTTCCAGGAGAGCAAAGTTCCTAAAATTGGAGATTCCCTGCCTTGAACGCTGATGAACCGCCCTGCAAAATTTGACGCCGCTAGCTTTATCCTCGGCGAAGAAATCTGTAACCGTACAAACACACACGCACACAAAACACACAAACAGTAAATGATATATCCACACTTTGGGCATGTGTGGATAAAAAGTGAAGAAGCACAGCACACAATTGTCATCTCTGTTAGCAACTCTTACGGGACAAATAATCTTCAAAATCTTGTCAACATGTAAATATATATGTGATATTGTAAGTCTGATAAAAAACCATAACTAGCCTGCATTGGGATAGCAGATAACGTATGATTGTGTACTGTTGCTAATGCACTCAATGAATGGACGCATTTCTGCTGCACCAAGAGCACAGTTCAGACCCAAGCTACATGCATATGCACATATACACACAAACAAACATGAACAAATGCACAAGCATATGCATATTACTTGAGTATGCGAATGACAGTACATCTGCACCTTGTGTGGCCTGTCTATACATAACAAAGTGGCTACATAAGACCACTGTGATAAACTTATCAGCATCTACATTACGAGCCACCTAAATAATTGTATCCGGTTTCTTTCAGGGTGGCCATAATATTGAGAAAAATTCAAGCATTTTTCAAGGACTTTCAACTACCTTTTTCTGACCTATTCCAGCAGTTTTACCACGTTAGAGTGTGTTACATAGCAGGGGTTGCTTCAGTAGAATCTTTGGTATTTTGTAAATTATTGTACATTGTCCAGTCCATACAGCTTGAAATATTTTTTACATGGTGGTAATAATGATTATGAAGTACTGCAATTCAAGGACTTTCAAGGACCTTTTACATCAAATTCCAAAAGGTTCAAAGCCCTATTCTTCTCGGACTTTCCAGATCCTAGAAAAATGGATATCATTTCAAGGACGTGTGACCACCCTGTTCTTTTCATAGCAACTTGTGCATTAATCACATCATAATTACAATGACATCTATTATCACTAGTAGCAGATCTGTCAGTATTACTAACATTAGTACTCTTTACAATTTTACTAATCATCCACCAGTCAAAGACTTCATTATACAACGGGTGAAGCAAAAACTAATTCAATTTCATAAATTAAGATATTTCGATAAAAGTAATGTGCAATTTGTCTGAGTTCATTAAACCGACAAACAAAAATACCTAAGCGCAATTTACGGAATATTCAGCCAATTAATGACAGCAATGAAAACAATATTACAGAACTTACACGATGCCGTAACAGAGAAACCAGCTGCTAGAAGTGACTGGGTGAGTACATGTAAACAGTGGCACTGTAAACAACTGGGCAACATACCACAACGGATTGGCATGTGAAACACTGACAACAAAGGCCTCAGCAGTTTGACCAGATAACGTTCTGCCACTCTTGTCAACGATTGTACCGGACACAAACACTGGAACCGTGACATGGTAGCCGCTATCAAATAGTTCCGTGATGGCATAGATCGCGGCCTGAAATAACCGTGTCTTTGTTTTAACCATTAAAAAAAATTTTAATTAAATATAAAAAGGCACTGCAACTAGCAAGTAAATATACATAGTGTCTAAAAACTGTCAAAGTTATAGCAAGCCAAAGCAAACATCAAACAATTTTGATAATTTTTGGCAGAAATGTCACTAAGAAAGTAAGCAATCAAACGGTGCTTTATTTCTCACCTCACCTAACTAGTGCTTCTGCACTACCTGGGGAAACACAGAATCACGAAAATTGCATACATATAGTGAGAATTACATAACATCAATAATAACATCTATCACGTGGCTATCATCAAAAACACATTGCTGGTACTACAAGCATCAATGCAAAAAGTAAAGAAACTGATTACGTGCACGCTTGTATGAGACAAAGAGAAGTGCAGTGACATAAACACTGACTTCACTGTAGCTGTCAAAGTCATAAACCAACCGTAATGTGAGAAGCAAGAAGCCAAAAAGCATCATCACTGTGTACTGCACCTTGGCATTAGCAGTGTCAAATATTGTCTCAACAAGAAGAACTTCTGCTCCACCATCCAGCAGACCTTTCGCCTGCTCGCAGTAGGCACTGGCAAGTTGTTCAAATGCTACACATCAAACACAACTGTCAATGTCAACAAAACTAGCTCAGTTATAGCCCACCACATTGAATACACACCACAATTAGTTGTATTAATACAATCAGTTGTATTTAGCAGTAGTAATAACCCACAAATACCGAATAAAATCATATGATATCTGCATATGCTGCCACTATTTTTGACTTCAGTTCAACTCACTGGAGCTAATGCATCAGAAGTTTTGCATGTCAGCCAACAAACAGCATTAAGGCACTGTATTCAACAACAGTGTACTAATAAATGTTATAGATGAACCAAACACGACAGAATTCCCTAAAGATGCCTGTTCCATATTTGATGTAAAAAAATACAGCAGAGGGCTACTATTCTGTGACCATATAGGCAGCATGCAACAGACAGACAGACAAACAGAGAGCCCACAGCAGTATAGCACATAGCATAGCTCTGCTATAGTGACGTATAAATACATTTCTGTTATGCAATGGCAGTATAGACCAAACTCCACTGTTCACAACAAAGGCTGACTTTCCAACTGACACGATTCACACTCAAATAACAAAAGCAAATTTCAGGACTTTTTCCAGGACATTTCAACACCAGAAAACCATGAACTATTTGGCCTTCTAGCTCATTTTTCATAGCAAAGCATGATGTAGTTACTGTTACCCAAAAATGGTTGTTGCTTACTGCCAATATTCTTCACTGCATTCAACACTAATGTTATTTACACTGTCACTGAGACCAATCATCGTCAATGATTAACAGCCTTGCAGCTGATGGCAAGACATACTCCAGTTGTGCATCTATCTTTTGTCCTTGGTAGACCATCAATCACTGACATGGTTTTCAAGACCATATTAGACAAAACGATTTTCCAGCACCAACGTCCAATTTCAGGACTTCTCAGGGCTCGAAAAATCAAAACATGAATTCTAAAACCCTGGACTAACCTCCCTTGATTTTCTCTGTAGTTAAAATAAAATGAGATCTATCTCAAACTGAGTACACAGTTACACTCTTCATACTAATACAATGAGAGCAGCAAAACTGCACTACTTACTAACGTTGCGCATTTCAGGGTTCTCGACAGAAGGAGAAATGGACAAAGTGCGATTAGTTGGGCCTAGACCTCCAGCCACGTACCTCTTTATGCCTGGAATATTCACATAATAACAATGAAATAATATACAGTACACAAGATCAAATTTTGTCACAATAGTAACTAGAAGGGCGTTTAGTAAAGCACATACCTCCCCCACCATCCGTGACCTTTGACCTTCACCTTTCAAAATTTAATCACCTTGTCCCCCGTGGCCAAGGGTATCCTTGTCCCCCGCGGCCAAGGGTATGACTGACAAAGTTTGGTGACAGTTGGACTTGAATTGGCGCCAGAAAGTTGTTCACAAAGATATATACCTATATACCTAGATACCGACGCCAGCGAAAATGTAACCTCCCATCACCTACAGAGAATGGGTAGTTGTAAGAACTTTGTAGGTAGAGACAGGAGCTTGTATTCGAAGCGTTCAGTGACTCTGAGCCAGTGGAAAGAGTGTAGAATGAGAGTGATATGATGGGACATAGGAGTATTAATGACCATATGAGCAAGAGAGTTCTGGATCTGCCGGAGACGGGATAACTGACTTAAAGAGTTTATAGTAAAGAAAATTCCAGTAATCAAGTTTGGAGTGAACGATATAGGTAGCAATGGGCAGTTGACAAATCGAGGTAAGGCCGTATACAGCAAAGCTGACGAATGTGATAGTAACTGGCTTTGGAGAGAGATGTAATTTGGTCAGAGAAGGCAAGACGTTCGTCAAAGATAAAGCCAAGATTTCGAGCAGATTGAGAGGTGTCAAGTGAAGAGTTGTGCATTTTGGCAAGTTGATTTTTAAATCTGATGAGCAAGAATTCATTCTAAGGGGAGTTAAGAGTAAGAAGATTAGCAGTCATCCGGTAAGAGATCTGTTGATGGTATTGTATTGTAAGTTTTAACGTCCCACACGACACATTATAGGTCATTTCGGAGACGATTTTACAGGTCAGATAATCCAACCAACAGTGTGATAGCACTGAAGGATGATAGTCTTCCAGGTCAAGGGCCAATCCCACAGGCTTAGCACACTAAAGGGTAAAGAAAAGGATGTAATAAAAAAAATTCTACATAGCACCAAGTACACCGAAGACACAGAGGCGCTCGGAAGACAACTAAGCCAAGCAAGATCAAAGCCCGATCCAGTCGACCGTGTACGAACTGCTCATTATATAGGTGTGCATATGATGTGCACAATTATGATGCACAACAGCACAGAGCTGATCAAATAATCTCCCCTCGTACCCTGTAGACAATCACCATAGCTCACATGTTGTCTGTTGGAGGGGAGGGGAGAGATCTGTTGAAGAGTGTTGACCTGTTGAAGAGCATTTTGAAGATGAAAAATGACAACAACAATAGACCTACACCATTCTATCTATGCTGTAGAATACTTCAAACTTGTGTAGTAAAGATTTCCTGCACAGCTCGCAGTATGTCACAGTCACCAGCAGTCTATTCACGATCGATGTGCTTAAAATTTTCTCATGATGACATATATCTAGCACTGTAACACAGCAGCTACAACATTTTGTAAATTCAGAAATGCTTAAAGGGCTCGAGAATCAGTTGTAACCACGTTGATATATGTTCTGTGAAAATCTACGCAAACACTGACCTACCAGTCTTAACAGTCATGTCGTCTGCAGCCCTCCTAGCAATCCTCGCCGACTCATAATTCAAGCGGTAAGCCTGTTCAGCAGCAAAACAGAAAGTCATTAACTTAGCTTTACACAAATGACAAACGTGATGTATGGTCTACATCTCTGCATTAGTGATAAAACGAAGCTAAAAACAATGTAAAATACAAGTAAGGTATGGTATTATCAAATTATAACATGAATATAAAAATATTATTAAATGATAAGAACGATAAAATATTATAAACGTATAAGAGGAATGCTATAACAATGGCATTAACAACATGCCAAAACTATCACATAGTGAATGGTGCACTAATGCAACACATTTCTCATCACAGCACAGCTCTTCGCCTGTCTGTTACGTGCCTGTGTGCTGACCTGTTTTATGTTCACAGATGTAAAACAAATGTGAGGCAATTTCACTGTAGAGAAAAAATGTACATTTACAGAAGACATGTCGTTAACACATAATACAAGAACTAATTAACACAGTGTACCAGATGTTCAGTGGCGTAATCCAATTGTGCAATGCTTGTTCCACTGAACGTATTCGTTTCAATGAAATCAGCTCCTGCTTCTAGATATGCCTGAACAAATCCATTGCCATAAAGATAAAGCCAAGATTTCGAGTAGATTGGAAGGTGTCACATGAAGGGTTGTGTATTTTGGCAAGTTGATTTTTGAGTCTGATAAGCAAGAATTCAGTCTCAGAGGAATTAAGAGTAAGACGATTAGCAGTCATACAGGAAGAGATCTGTTGAACAGCGTTTTGAAGGTGATTTGAAGGTTATGTTTGGATTATATATAGTAGTTTATAGGATTTAGATGTGATGTATAAGAGTAGTGTAAGTAGTTATCGTGGTAATCTTGTTTTTATAGGTGAAGCACTGAAGCTAGGGTTGATTATTGTTTAATGTGGTGATAGCTATATATTTTGTTGTATTAAGGCTTATCACCTCTCAACAATGTCCCTGTATCAGCAGCATCAAAGCACAAACGCCAATATTGAGCTTTACTACACTACATAAAAATAAAACTACACGATTTCAAATGTGAAGTTGTAACCCACACAGATACATGAATGTAATTATAATTAAAATCTAAGCATTATTCCATAAATTAACAATTTTAACACAAAGGCAAGGTGTCTACAGAATAATGATAATCATCATCTGCATGTGATGTCAAACAATGTCAGTGATCATCAACTTTAATTTTAAATCCAACATAACAATTCCAAGGGTGACCCTTCTCTACATAAGTGACTACAAAATGGCATTCAATAATGCAAAAGTAAAAGAAAAACAAACCACGTGAATGTCATAGATCTTGTCAGGCTGTGTAAGACTTAGCAGATCATTGTTGCCTTTCAAAGGCTTGGGATGATTTTTGAACTCCTCACCACGGAAATCGGCCTCTTCCAGACGTAGTTTCTGGATCATTGTGCCCATAGCACCATCAAATATCATGATCCGTTCTTGCAGTGTAGACGTAATGATGTCTGCCACTAAAATTATATTGACAATAATACAATCACTCCAATATCATTTAACTGCATTTTTTCTATCTTTAAGAATACTGCATATCAGCATCATCATTGGCTGGTTGCGTGGCACAACGGTAGAACGTCGGTCTTTGGCCGGCGAATTTCCCCTGTCCTTCGCTCGATCTGTAGCTGACGGGTGACCATTTATGTGGGTAAACCGTCCGCTATTAGTCCATGGAGCCAGCCGCTAAGGCGTTAGCAGCTGGCTTGACCTCTTGAGTCGTTAAGCCGCTAACTACCGGCTGGCGGCGGCTGGACCTCTTATCGGCTGGCTAAGTGGCGTGAGTCACTAACTGTATGACACTCACTACAACTTAAGACAGCTAATCGGTCATTTGCACTTGCCTCTTACCGCTGTATTTCCCAGGTTATGTGAGACAGAAAGCTTTCAAACATCAAAAGTGACATACAAGGTCACCGATAATGGTTCCATTCGATAGTCCATATACGATTTCCTATTAGTCTTCCATTGCAACTATGTCTCTATCTTCCACCGTTTCCAAGATATTAACATTTATTTCCCAAAATTTAGGTTACATGACCCTGAACCCATCCCCTTTGGAGGTAGTCTATCATGCATGCACTGGTACTCCTCTGTATCAAACAGCACACAAAAAATTTGAAATGCAAAACTTCACCACTGAAATTTATAATTGGGGCAAAATTTTATAAACCGGTTAACATGACCCTGACCAAGCCCGTGACGGGGTAGTATGTCATCCCAAGACTAAATGGTATATTCTACCTGCATGCAAAATTTGGCAGCTCTCGTTTCAGCCGTTCTGGAGATATGATTGCGAACGTCGAAATTGAAAATATCTACGTGACCCTGATTATGCCAATTTTGGGATGGTTTGTCATCCGAAAGCTAGGACTTGATATATTCTACTTAGGTGCAAAATTTGACGACTCTAGCTTCAGCCGTTCCAGACATATCTTTGGGGGCCTAAAATTTAGAATGGGTCACACTTACATGACCCTGATTGACCACGCCCCTTTAAGGGTCATTTGTCATCCGTATGCTGAGACCTAATATAGCCTACCCGGTTACGGAATTTGACTACTGTAGCTGCAGCCGTGCCCACCAAAATTTAAACGGTTCACGTGACCTGACCACGCCCTTTCAGGGATGCTTTGTCATCCATGGGCTAGCACTTGCTACGATCAACCATACGCCAAATTTGAAGTCTATGACCACCCGCTACGAAGACATAAATTACGAAAGGCGATAAAAATGTGGAAAATGGGGTGGTTTGAAGTACTTAGGGTCACTCAAGGTTACTGAAAATATCGCCATTCGATAGAGCGTACAGAAGTTCCTATTAGCGTTACCTTGTAACTATGTCGCTAGCTTGCACCGTTTCTGAGATATAGCGCGATACTGGTCGAAAATCGCCGACCTGAACCTACCCCACTTTTATTTGGCGTCTCCGTTGGGGTGACCCTTTGGAATTTCGCCAAGATTTTTTGGCATCAGCAAGCTACAGTGTAAGTCAAAAACAGTACACTTGACTTTTGACCATAACTTCGGCAGATGTAGACCGATTTACAAAAATATTTCACTGTCAGATTGCTGAGGAAACTATGTAACTATTACAGACATTTTATCATTAAGCCACTAAGCATCCGTTAGCTTAGCGGCGGCGGCTTATACCGTTCCGGCGGCTGAGCCGGCTAGCCATTATCTTAGCGACTGACTGCGGCTTGAAGCTTAGTGGCTGGCGGCGGCGGCTTACGGCGGCGGTTCCGGGGACTATCCGCTATAGGTCAACCAACCAAGCCAACTCAGCTTTTCATCCCTTAGGGGTCGATAAATGAGTAGTAAGCAGCAATTGGATGTCTGCTACCTCAGTTAGGGGTGGTGCCACCTGGTGAATGCTTACTAAGGAAAGGCAGGTAGTGTAATTTGCAGGTAAAACTGTGTGATCCGTGTCTGAGTGCTTTGAGACAATGCGTAGTATTAATGGTGCTATATAAATACTCTTCCTTTCCTTTTTATCATGCACAAAACAATCATATCGAGCACCACATGCAAAATTATCTGGTACTAACTAGTCTATGCACTGGATGAGCTTTCAAATGATATTGTTAACTACAACGTACTGCTGATCAGCTAGCAACACAGCATTACATAAATTTATTTTCAAACGACTGACTGACTGGCTAACGCAGGAGCATCTGCTTACAAAATCAATCATCCAAGACACTGCAGCTCTACCTCGATGGAGATTACAAAGCCGCACACAGATGCCGATGAATGCCCGTTGTACGTGACTGGATCTTGAACTATGGTAAGTCCAGTGAGATAGCAATAACCGTGAGGCAAGTTGGAGAAACAGCATATCTATATCACGTGCTCACTCATTCTGATTCTTGAACATGTATGCATATCAGCCACGCTACTAATTGATGCCCAGCATGCGACTTCAACTTCAATGTGGCTGTTCCTACATTAGCTATGTCCTGAGTTCCATACAGACTTCCAAGTTGTAGAAACTGGACATGTGACAACTTTCTACAAAACCGGCTTTTATTGTGTTTATCAATTCATTCGCTACACTTCAGTTCGCTATTTACAGGCATGATCAGCTGATCGGTACCGGCATTAAAACGAACATGACACTGTCAACGCTAACAATGGTCTAACCTGTTTCGGCTGAATTCTGTTCGATGCCGTTTTCCAAGACCTGAGCCATTTCGGCAGTTCTGTTACGGCAATGCAGGGAAAATTCCACTAAGCTGGACTTTCGACTAAAACCACTTAACGCCTCACTCACACCCACTAGACGCCGCAGCGAGACAACTGCTGCAGCAGAGCACTTGCTTTTATAACCAATACACGCGCATGCGTACTATTAACATTTTAAGCGAGAAGTTAAACCACGCCCACAACCACGCCCACAGAAGCCAAATACCCGAGATCATTGAACTGAGGGGTGCGCCACTTTTTGTATACTGCCAGTGATTTTTTAAGTTTAGCAACAAGTACTTTTACCTGACTACTTTTCATAACATAAAAAATTATATGAGGGTAGAGGCTCACCGCTCACGGCTCAAGCATAGCATCATAGACGCCGTCTTTATGGGTCCGGAGGGGCTCGAGCCCTCCCAATATTTCGGTCACGACTCACGAGGTGACGGGGCTCATGCAGTGGACGGGCTCCCCAATAATCGGACCCAAAATCTGAGTAATTTAGCGTAAATGACATTAACTTCGGCAGTCTAGAACATTGACAAAGTAGCAACTAGCCAAGAAATTAGATATAAATTTGATAGAGTCACTATATGCGCTGAGGATCGGAGGCAGAGGACTGAGAGGAGGGGAAGGATGGAAATGGAGAGTTTGGGCAGGGCGAGGAAAGAAGAAAGAAGATATAGGAATGGACAGAGCCCCCAATATTTAATAATTTTCCTAAGTCGGCGCCTATGCATAGCATTGTAGCTGAATGGACCGAGCTCAGCCAGCTACGTCTAAGCTGCGTCAGCATGTGAGCGGAGCGGGCCGATTTGCCGCTCCGTCGCTCAAGCCCTTTCTGTTGCATCCCGCTCCACGCTCCGCTCCACGCTCCGGCCATTTTTCAAAGGCCGCTCACCGCTCCGCTAAGCTCCAACCAATTTTCTAGCCGCTCCGCTCCGCTCTGATGCAAATGCTAGCATAATGATTGACGGAACTTACTACAGATGTAAAATTTCATAAGTTTTGTCGTCGTGAAAATTTCAATGAACAATTTCACGAAAATTTAATGCAATTTAAAAAATAGTACTTAGAATAAACCACAAACGTTACAAATTAAAGTATGTGAAGTGTCTATTAGGTCTAAATATTATGTCAATTGTCAATATAGCCATGGTGATTTCCCTTTGTCTGTTCACATAAACTGTGACAACGTCTACCTGCGATAAGACGTATTTCGATACATGTATGCGAGTTGTATGCGTCATTTCCGGCTTTACTTCGCTCAACGGCTTGATTTGTTTACATAGTGTGTTAGACAAAGGCGGCTCTCAGTCGGTTTTCAAACGCACTTAAAATCCTCGCATTTTCATTCATTCATTCATTCATACTTCAAACGTAGTACCGATGCGGTACCGCGCAATATACAACAATGCTGGTGCACTTAGTAATACACAGATAACCTTGCTTACATGCCAGTTATGGGCGAAATGTTAAAGGCGGGGTATAGCGATTTTTGAAGTTTCAAAATAAAGTGCATAATTAAATACAGGTATGTACTCGTGATTCAGAAAAAAATATTATAAAAAATTATTTTTGCATATT